>Ga0102593_1000707_pt1 | contig 46431 bp, 42 predicted proteins | sample AraplaCol_mMS_r2_2_FD_76862 | JGI IMG/M metagenome (GOLD analysis project Ga0102593, IMG submission 76862) | Arabidopsis root microbial communities from North Carolina, USA - plate scrape MF_Col_mMS_r2 (SPADES assembly) (version 2) | ecosystem: Host-associated > Plants > Roots > Endosphere... | reverse complement strand
ATCGTCGTCTCCTTGACGTTTGTGAAAGACGACGCGCGCGGTCATGGGGGCGTGGCGGGGTCAGGGATCGCGGAACGCGACCGCCAGCGGCGGCGAGTGGGGGTGCCGATTTTGGCGGAGTGCAGGGAACCGGAACGCAGCCAAAATTGGGGGCACCGCTCGTCCTTGAGGCCGGCATGGCGCCATGGCATCCTCGGACGGACTGAGCAGACATTACCTCTCCGTATCGCACCCAAACACGAGGACGGGCTCGATGCCCGTCTTCGGGTTATCTGACACCTGACCACGTGAATAACTGTGGAGATCCGAGGCCTTCCGACCAATTTTCCGCGAGGTGTCGATGACAGCTCAGGTCGGTAATGGCAGGGATTCTGCATCTGAAACGATGCGGAGAAGACAATGACCACAACCAACGAAATTGCCGACAAGATCGCGAGCGAGCATGGGCTGACCAAGGTTCAAGGAAAGGCCATCGTCGAGGCGGTGATCGCTTCGATTACCGAAGCTGCGGTTGCCGGTAACGAGACGTCCCTGCCCGGCTTCGGCAAGTTTAAAGTGAAAGCCACCCCGGAGCGTGAGGCACGCAACCCTGCGACCGGCGCGACGATCAAGGTTGCCGCGGCCAAGAAGCTGGCGTTCACGCCGGCAAAGGCACTGAAGGATGCGCTGAACAAGTAATCTTGCCAGCCAAAGCAGAAAAATAGCCCGGCACCGTGCCGGGCTATTTTCGTTTTCGGTATGCGTCAGTGAGCCGATGTGCCGTTGCGGAGATCCTGGATGATCGAGTCGCTGACCGGGTGATGGGCTTCGCGGGCATGGTCGTCCAGCAGATTGTGAAGAATGCCGGATGCCAAGGGTATGAAGTCGAAACCGCGTGCGATTGCTGCGGTCCTCAGTTGCGACAGTGTTTCGAACTCCCGGAACTCCGTCCCCAGCCAGAGTTCCAGGTCCTCGCCATCAGCGTCTGGAAATGCCTGGAGGAAGAATGTCTGAAGGGGGCGGTCGTAGCCGATAATGGCATCCGGGTCGGCGTGGCGGGATGTGGTCCTGGTGACGGTAATTGTGTAGCGGCTCATGGCGGCCTCCTTTGAAATGGGGCGCCGGCCCCGATTGCGGGGCCGGCGGTGCGGTTCAGGCCGGGCTGTTCCAAAGGATGACCTTCTTGCCGGGCTCGCCGCCGGGTGCCGGGGCGACGTTGCCGAAGATCACGCCGATCTCGGGCGCTTCGATCTTCGTGGAGATATATTCCTCGCCGGTCTGGCGGGAGATGCGGTTCCAGCCCGCGCCGATCTCGAAGCCGGTCTTGCGGTGGATGATGCGGTAATCAGGGGCTTCTTCGCTCGCCTTGCTGGCGTTCGGGACGAGGGCGATCGGCGCGTTGACCCGGATGGTGGCGAAGACGCCTTCGAGAGTGCCGTCGGTCTTTTCGGTGAGGGTTGCGATCGTGGTAGCCATGGGATTGTCTCCTTCGTTGCATCGGGACCATTCCCGATGGCGCCCGAAGAAGGGGCCGCGCCGCAGGCGTCACCGAAGCTTTAGCGAAGGGGAACCCCCTTGCGGGGTTGACGCTGAACGCGGCCGGTCGCTTAGAAAGGCGACATAGAGAACGGGAATGGTCCTTGATTGCGACGTCAGCAGGAGACCTCGCCTTGGATGCCTTTGCGGACCCGATGATGAGTGCCGCGAACATCGCTTGCGTCGGTGGGCGTTGGGGTCAACGAATGCAGGCCCTCAACCAGGTGGACACGGCGCGAGCGATCAGCACCGTTCCAGTCCCATCGTCACTATCATAGAAGGCTTCGGTCGGTGTGGCGGCTTATATGCCATACGCTCTGGTGCGACTGCACCTCGGGTGAAGTGAGATCACAACAGAGGTTTGATTGCGGAGCGTCGCTCCCGCGCCGGTGGTGGTCAGGAAAAGGAGACCAGCCGGAAATACCCGGCAGTCGGAGACTTGCCTCGCGAGGACTGCCTCCGAGGTAGATGGCGCCGACGATCCAGCCGCCGGAGATGTCCGGATGATGACCGTTTCAGCCTGCCGCCTCAATCGAGGCGGTTGACCCGGCCAGTTCGACCACGCGTCTCGGCAAACAGTCTGGCGATCTTCACCATGAAGGATTTGCTAAAGCGGCCGAGGATGCCCTGATCGGGCTCGATGTACCAGGAGCGTTCGACGATATCGTAATTGTACTCGTCGGCCATGATCCAGCACTGCTTCAGATCACTTAAGCCCGCACGCTTGCGCTCGATTTCGGGGATTTCCAGAGCTATCCGGCCCGCCTGCGGCGGCTGCGTGGTGATGGCGAGAAGCGCCAGATGCGTGTTTCCATCGGCGGCACTTCGGATGGCAATGACGACGCAGACGGGCCGCTGCTTGCGGCCCTCGGTTTCGCCCCGCTGCTGCTGCCAGGCCCAAAGGTAGGGATAGGAGATGACCTCGCCAGGGCGAAATTCACGGCTCATCGTCGTAGCCTTCGCCGCGCGCCAGCCGATCGAGCGCCTCGTCGAATAGCTCCGCATGCTCGGCGGGCATCTCCGAGATATGATAGGCACGGCGGGGATCACCGCCGGTGCGCATGCGCTCATAGTGTTCGTAACTCATCAGCACGAAACGCGGCTTCTTGTGCCGGGTGAGCATCACCGGCTCGCGGCTGGCCGCGTCGGTGATATCGCCGATTTGTTTGTTCAAATCGCCCGTCGTGAACTGCTTCATGGCTATAGCCTCCGGTATGGTTCCCCATATAACACATTTCTCCATGTTTACCATCTTTTCCATATTTCCAGGAAAACGGCGCTCACGCGCCGTCTCCTGAGGCTTGCCAGACCGGAATGCCGAGGCGACGCGCCTTGTCAGCGAGATTGCCGGTGATGCCGTTTCCGGGAAAAACGATCAATCCGGCGGGCATGACCGACAGCATATCGTCATTACGGCGGAACGGCGCGGCCTTGGCATGTTTGGTCCAGTTCGGCTTGAAGGCGATCTGCGTCACCTTGCGCGCCTCCGCCCAGCAACCGGCGATCCGTTCGGCGCCTTTCAGCGAGCCGCCGTGCAACAACACCATGTCGGGATGCTTGGCATGCGCCTGATCGAGCTTAGCCCAGATCCGCTCATGATCGTTGTAGTCCATGCCGCCCGAAAACGCGATCTTTGTTCCGGCGGGGATCAGCACCTCGGTTTCGGCGCGGCGGCGAGCAGAGAGGAAGTCACGGCTGTCGATCATCGCCGCCGTCATGTTGGCGTGGTTGACCTTGGAGCCGGTGCGTGGCCGCCAGGACGAACCGGTCTGCGCCTCGAACAGATCGGCCGCGTAGTCGCGCATGAACTCGAAGCTGTTCCTGCGTTCCAGGAGCGTGATGCCCTCCGCGATGAGACGTTCGAGTTCGACGCTCTTCACCTCCGAGCCGTCCTGTTCGCGCTGGCCGGTGCGCTGTGCCTCCTCGTTGCGATCGAGCTCGCGCTGGATGCGTTCGCCGGCGCGATGGAAGAGATTGGGGATCGACCAGAACAGATCTTCGAGATCGGGCTCCAGGCGGGTGTCGCCGAGCATTTCAGCGAAGGCACCGAAGATCGCAGTGATCGATGACTGGACTTGCGGTTCCTCCGGCAATGGCCGCGGATCGGGCTCATCCTGGAAGGGGCGATAGCCGAAGATCTGCATCTCGTAGATGAAGCGGTCGGTCGGGGAGGACGCGTGGTGGGGCTCGACACCGTCGTCGGGGTGAAGGATGAGGTCCATGATGGTCTCCGTCGGTTTGGGCCGCGCCTTTCGCGGCCTGACGGCGAACCCGGTCACGCGGGCCGAGGCCGGAACCGCAAACGAAGTGCCGCGGCCCAGCGAAGCGCCGGGCGGCAGAGGAAGGGTTTCTTGATCCGCGAGGAATGGCGGGCCGCGCCCGCGCGGTCTGGCAGGGGAAGAAACCCGACCGACCCGCTGAAGGCACGGAGGGCCGCGTGGTAAGGGTCGCCTCTCGGCAGGCCCGCGGGCGCGCGCCCATCCATGAGAGCAGTGGACCGCCTTCGCCAGTGCCGTGGCCGCCCCCCTTCCCCAAGCCCTTGCGCCCGGCTTCAAGCGGGCAGGAATGCTATCGCGTCTTCCGGGGTGAGTTGCGCCCTGAGGCTTGCGGTCATCTGGTCCGGACCCAGCCAGCGCAGATCCTCGTTGAAGTCGCCGAGCGCGGGCGACAGCACTAGTGGCAGGATCCCGCATTCCCGAGCCCGTCTGCCCAATCCCTCGATTCCGTGCCGGCCGGCCGCATCCGCGTCGGCGGCGATGTAGAGGCGCTGGCATCCTGGCGGGAAGTTGAAGGCGGCGAGATGATTGGCCGTCAAAGCGGCGACCATCGGCATGTCGGGAATCACATGCGACAGCGACAGCATGGTTTCGAGGCCCTCGCCCGCCGCCAGGACCGGCACGGATGCATTGACCGGAAATCGAAAGCGGACGGCGTTGCCGAGAAGACTACCAAGCGCGCGGCGGGGATCGTCTATCCTGGCCTTACCGACGCCGTCCGGATCGAGCCAGGTGCGATGCACACCGGTGATGGCGCCGGCAGGGTCGGTCACCGCGGCAATCAGGGCCGGATAGCTGCTCGTCCGGCCCGTGAGGAGATCGCGATAGTAGCAGGAAGGGTGGAAACGGAGCGCCGAATGGGTCGATGCCCGCAGGATGCCGCGTTCGCGGAGATAGGCATCGGCCAATGTGCCCGCCAGTGGCTGCGTCATCCGAAACAGACGGCGCGCCCGCTCCGACGCCGGCCGCTCGACCGCCGCAGGATTTTGGGCGTGCCTCCTCGGAGACGACACCGGATCAGGCCGAGGCAGGAGGAGGAAGTGCCGGGCCTCCTCCGCGACATCGCGGAAGTCGACGAGGCCGCAGGTCTCGCGGACGAGATCGAGCAGATCGCCGAATTGGCCGGTCGCCGCATCGGTCCATCGGCCGGCGCGCGGGCCGGTCAGATGCACGTAGAGAGACCGGCCCTTGCTGTTGGCGACATCGCCGACGAGCCAGTAGTTACCCGCCCGGCGGCCGGCGGAAAGATAGTGGCGGCAGACCGCCTCCGCGTCCTGCGCGAGACGGCCCGCCAGATCGGAGGCAGCTAGCATGGCAGACCTCCCTCATGACCGGCGCGCGATGTCGACGAGGCGATGACGCTCGATCAGCTTCGACAGGATCTCCGGCCCCTGGTCTGTCACCGGCACGAAGAAACGCAGCTTCCAGTTGATCATCTCGGCGAACAGGCCGATCGACCGCAGCCAGTCGCGCATGCCGTCGGTGAAGCCTGTCAGTTCGGCACGGTAGTCGTTCATGACGCGCACGCGGCGCAGCGTCATGTCGCCGGCGAGCCCGATGATCGAGGATCCGTCGACCAGCGATGCCCAGGCCTGGTCCGGCGAGATCACCATGGTCTGGTCGATCCCGAAGTTGCGGCAAAGCCCGGTAAGACGATCGGGAGCGATGACACGGCCGACGATCCGTTCGCCGTCATCTGTCTGCAGACGCCGCACGCGGCAAAAGTCCTGCGGCAGGAGTTTCCAGATGGGCAGCAACAAACCGCTGACGATATGCATCGTCGACGTCGAAAATTCCGGCACGGCGGCAACCTCGGTATTCCAGGCGAGGACGAATGCTTGTTCGTCAACCTCCTCCCAGCTCGTCTCTTCGAGCTGCCGGACTTCGAAGCGGAGCTCATCCATCGGCCGGATCAGCGACACGCGCGGCTGAATGGAGCCGTCGTCCAGCATGATCGAGCGGGTCGGGACCATCACCGCCGGCCGGCCCGACTTGCCATTGATCATGAGCTTCGCGCGTGGATCCTGCTCTACGAGGCTTTGAACCTCCTCGAACCGCATCGGTGCATTGCGATCCCGTCGTTCGATGGTCAAGAGATGCGACTGCGCGCCGGTCACTGGGTGCGTATAGATCAGCCGGCGGTCAGTGACCGTCATGCTGTCGGCGGTGATCGTCTCCAGCCCCTTGTCATAGATGCCGGCGGCAATCGCACCTTCGATGCGGGCGGCTAACAGCTGCTCGAAGGCCTCGAACAGCACGTTCTGCATGGCGATGGTCAGCGCTAGCATGCGATTGAGGAAGGTCTGGATCGGCGGCAACTCGTCCTTCAACCCGCCTTCCTCCGAGGTGAGAGACAGGCCGGTGATGTTCTCGAAGCATTCGAGCGAGCAGCCATCGATCCTGCCAGCATGCAGCAACCCGTAGAATTGCCGCAACGCGTCGCGGGCATATTGGGACTCGAGATTGTCCTCGGACCGGAACATGCCCTGCCCGCCTGTCTGACGCTGGCCACGGGTGATGGCGCCAAGCGTGTCGAGACGCCGGGCGATGGTCGACAGGAAGCGCCGTTCTGCTTTGACGTTGGTGGCGATCATCCGGAAGAGTGGAGGCTGTCTCTGGTTGGTGCGGTGGCTGCGTCCAAGACCCTGGATCGCCACGTCGGCACGCCAGCCAGCCTCCAGAAGGTTATGAACACGCAGGCGCTGATTTTTGGCGGCCAGATCCGCATGATAGGACCTGCCGGTCCCGCCGGCATCACTGAAGACGAGAATGCCTTTCTCGTCATCCATGAAGGCGCGCGCCTCATCGAGATTGGCGCTGCCTGGCCGGTTTTGGACCGCATAGCGCGTGATTGCGCTGTTGTCGTCGCGGCGAACGATCCGGCGTAACCGACCGGTGATCTCGGCCACATTCTCGGTTCCGAAGTGCTGGACGATCTGGTCGAGCGCCGTCGGGATCGCCGGCAGGCTGCCCAAGGTTTCAACGAGCTCGTCACGTCGCCGTTCGGCCTCGCGGCAGATGACAGGGTTGCCGTCGGCGTCATGGACGGGACGGGAGCTGAGATTGCCCTCGGCGTCGGAGAATTCCTCGAAGAGCTGCACCGGGAAGGAGTGCATGAGGTAATCGATGACATACTCCCGCGGCGTTACGTCGACCTGCAGATCGCCCCATTCCTCGGTCGGGATCTGCGCCAACCGGCGCTCTGTCAAAGCCGCTCCCGTCGAGACGAGCTGGATGATGGCAGCGTGACCATCGTCCAAATCTGCAGCGGTTGCCTTGAGCAGGACCGGCGTCTTCATCGAGGTCAGAAGATGGTTGAAGAAACGCTGCTTCGAGCTTTCGAAGGCCGAGCGCGCAGCCGCCTTGGCGTTTTTGTTCAACGTTCCAGTTTTGCCGGTTATTCCGGACGCCTCCATGGCAGCGTCCAAATGATTGTGGATGACCTGGAACGCCTCGGCATAGGCGTCGTAGATGCGGACCTGTTCCTCGGTCAGCTCGTGTTCGAGGATCTCGTACTCGACGCCTTCGAAAGAGAGCGACCGCGATGCATAAAGACCCATGGCCTTGAGGTCGCGGGCCAGCACTTCCATCGCCGCCACACCGCCATCCTCGATCGCCGCGATGAACTCGGAACGGGTTGGGAAGGGAAAGTCGTTGCTGCCCCAAAGACCGAGACGTTCGGCATAGGCGAGCGACTCCACCTCCGATGCACCGGTTGCCGAGACGTAGACGACACGAGCATCCGGAAGGGCTCGTTGCAGGCGGAGCCCTGCCCTGCCCTGTTGTGACGCTGCCTTGTCGCCGCGTTCGGTCTTGCCGCCGGCCGCATTGGCCATGGCGTGACCTTCATCGAAGATGATAACACCATCGAAGCTTCTTGCGTTCCCAGTCGCGGCTTCGCCGCTCCCCGCCTCTTGACCGAGCCAGTCGACGATCTGCTGCACACGCGACCGCTTGCCCTCGCGCTCATCGGTGCGCAGCGTCGCAAAAGTGGTGAAGAGAATACCTTCCTCCAGCTTGATCGGCTTGCCCTGCCGGAAGCGAGACAGGGGCGTCACCAGCAACTTCTCTTGGCCCAACGCGCTCCAGTCGCGTTGGGCATCCTCGATCAGCTTGTCGGATTTCGAGATCCAGACATGGCGTCTGCGGCCTTTTATCCAGTTGTCCAAAATGATGCCCGCGGCCTGGCGGCCCTTGCCGGCGCCTGTTCCGTCGCCGAGAAACCACCCACGACGGAAGCGGACAGCATGTTCTGCATCCGATCCGACGGCCTTGAGATTGTCAAAGGACTCATCGACGCTCCAGTGTCCGGCGAGATAACCGGAATGGGCTTCCCCGGCATAGATGACACTTTCGAGCTGGGCGTCGGAGAGATCCCCGCTGCTGGCGACGCGCTTCGGCAGGTGCGGGCGATAACTTGGCTGTGGCGGCGCGACGGATGCCATGGCAACGGATTCAACCAGCCTGTCAGGATGCGGTTTTGCATCGGGGATATGGATCGATTGCAGCCGGTAGGCCTCGTAGATGCCATCGGCGGCATTGGCCTCATCCCTTGGCTGAGCGTCTCGCAGCTCGTAGGAGAGTTCGATGATCTCATCATCGACAGGAATGGGACGCACCGTTGCTGCAGGCCTCGGCTGCCCTCCGTCCGCAGGGCGATGCAACGTGGCGCTTGCTGCTGGACGCATTCTGTCCGCGTGCAGGATACCGCTTCGGGGTGCTCCACGGGAACTCGGCATCGTCATGGGCGCACGCTTTGGAAGGCCGCCGATCCAGGTCAGTAGTGTTTCCAGATCCGGCGCAGTCCCGCTCGACGTTGCGAGCTTCGACGGATCGTGGGCCGGAATCTTGTCGATGACGGTGAGCCGCGTTTCCATTGTGGTGCCATGGCGAGCGTAGATACCGCCGTTGACCGCTGCGGTGAACAGAAGTGTTCCCTGCTCTTGTAGCTGCATGAAGGTGTCGCGCCACGCCGGATTGTCGGGAGAAAGGCTCGCGCCGGTGATCGCGACCAGCCGACCGCCGGGGACCAAGCGGGCGAACGCGGAGGTCACATGCCGCCAGGCGGCGTCGGTGACGCGGCCTTCGACATGGACGCCAGCCGAGAACGGCGGGTTCATCAGCACTACGGTCGGTCGAATGGAACGGTCGAGGTAATCGTCGATATGCGCAGCGTCGTGCGACGATGTCGAAACGCCAGGGAAGAGCTGCTGCAACAGCAAGTGCCGGACGGCCGCATATTCGTTGAGCGCCAGGCGCGCGCCCGCGAGTTCCGCAAAGATCGCCATGAGGCCGGTTCCGGCCGACGGCTCGAGGACGACGTCAGCGGCCGTGATGCCGGCAGCATAAGATGCGACATAGGCAAGCGGGATTGGAGTGGAGAACTGCTGCAGGGCCTGGCTCTCCTCGGATCGACGCGTGTGGGTCGGCACGAGGTTAGCCAATTTCGTCAGCATCGCGAGCGTCGATCGAGGCGACTGGCCACGGGAGGCAATCGAGCGGAACTTGCGCAGGAACACGACCTGGGCGATCTCGGTCGCCTCATAGGCCTCCTTCCACAGCCAGAGGCCCTCGGCGTCGCTCCCGCCAAGAGCCTCCATCATGAGCTGTCGCAGGTCACCCAAAGTGACGGCTTTACCATGCTCCAGACGAGACGCGATTTGTTCGGCGGCATTGATAAGTGCCTCAGCGCCGGTTTTGGTATCCAGGCGCGGAGAGGCGGAAACGGTTTGAGGATGTGGGATGATATTCATCGAAGGGTGCTCCAGGAGTGAGGGAAAAACGGCCGAGCCCAGCGCCCTGCCGAAGGGGTCGGATGAGCGAAAATCTGGGCAGCCAAGGAGGGATCGAGAGTCGCCAGCTAAATCAGCCGGCGACCATCAGCGCTCAGGTTGCCGGGCTAACAATGAAGCCGGTGGGATCGTCGGGATCAGGCGGCAGGTAGGCGTCGTACGGGTTGGCGTCGGCGAGATGGCCGAACGGCGTGAAGACGTATTCGCCGTCACTGCGGCAGACGGAGCAGAGCACGTAACGCGGCTCGCGTGTGGCGGCGTCGAGGCATTCCATGAGAGCAAGATTGCCGTCGGCTGCGGCGCGCAACAGGGTGTCGAAGTTTATGCGGGCATGATCGGGGATAGCCATTGGATGCTCCAGACATAAAGAGGCCCGGCGCTTGACCGGGCTCTGGGATGACGACGATGGGGTTTGAAGACGCGGCCGGGTCTGAGCCCGGCGCGCCTGAACATGTCAGGAGGCGCTTTCGAGCAGCTTCTTCGCCTTACCTTCGAGTTCCAGCCGCGTGTCCTGATTGGTCTTGGTGCGTGCCAGCGCGGTAATCCCCTGGACGAAGTCGAAGACCGATTCCGGCGGCCTCCCCTCCTCCGACAGCACCATCTCGATCACCTTGCCGGTCTCGGCCTTGGAGAAGCCGCGGCGGCGCAAGAAACTTTCGCGGTCGTCGTCCTTGCGCGCGACGATCCGCTCCCGTGCCGCCTTGATGCCGGCGATGAACGGCGCCGGCGAGGAATTGGCAAAGCTGGTCAGCGCGGGTGCTGCCTCATGCGCAAATCGCTGGGCGGCGAACTTCGAGTGCCGAATCGTGATCTCTTCGAAGTTCTCCGTGCCCCAGAGGTTGCGGTTGGCGCAGACGGCACGGAGATAGAAGGAGGCGATGCCGAGCGTCTTCGACCCGACCTCCGAGTTCCAGGCGTAGAAGCCGCGGAAGTAGAGGTCCGGCTCGCCGTTCGGCAGCCGTCCGGCTTCGATCGGATGGGTGTCGTCGACCAGGAACAGGAAGACGTCACGATCGCTGGCATAGAGGGTGGTCGTGTCCTTGGTGATGTCGACAAACGGATTGTGCGTCATCGTCGCCCAATCGAGTTGACCTGGCACTTTCCACATGGTGTCGCCGGTGCCGTTACCGGCGATCTTCATCACCGCAGAGACCAGTTTGTGGTCCCAGATGCGGCCGTATTCCGGCCCGGTGACGGCCCTGAGTTCGAGCCGGCCGTCATCCATCTCGAGCGTCTTGATGAGCTCGGCACGGTGGTTAAGCAGGCCATGCTGCAGATTGATCGCGGCCAGTGGCGCCGGCAGCTGACGCATATAGGTGGCTGGTGCGCCGACCAGGCTGCACAGCTGGCCGTAACTCCAATGGGTCGGTGCGATCGGCTGACGCTGACCGGGTACGAGAAGCTCGAGCCGCTCGGCATTGTTGCGCGTTGCCTCGACGCGGATCGCAGCGCTCTCGATCGTTCGCGCATGGGCGCGGTCGGCCCGGGACCGGACGGTATCGTAGAGCTCGGTCAGCGACAGGTACCGCTCGTCGTCGGGACGCGAGAACCATTCGGACGAGACACGGCCAATGCGTTCGCCGCGGGAGATATCGACCTTGAAGCCCGGGGACACGGACCGGGCGGCGGGTGTTAAAGTGTTCATGGGAGTCTCCTGAAAACAAGCGCCCGGCGCTGTGGCCGGGCTGGGTTGGGGAAGTGAAATGGCTGATGGTCAATCAGGCTGGATGGAGGCGCTGATGCGCTGCCCGGATCGCCGCAAGCGCTGCCTGGAATTCGGCATTGCCGACGACGTCCGAGACATCCATCGTGGTCGCGATCGTGAGGCAGGCGGTGTGGATCTCGTCGTCGGTTACGGCCGCCGGCGAAAGCGCTCGGAAATTGTCATCGACCTCCAGTACGGCGGCGATCGCATTGCGAACCTGCTCTTCCTGCAGCCGGCCGAGGACATGGGTCGCCTTTGGCGGATCCACAGGCTCATCGGGATCCGGAGCGTTGCCAAGGATGGCCTCACCACGCGCTATCTCCCAGGCCGAGCGGGCAAGCCAGTCGGGCGACGGAGGCCGTGCTGCTCGCGCGTCGTCGAAGAAGATCTTCAACAGGCCGAGCAGGATCTCGAAATGACGTGCACGCCGCTGGACAGCTTCATCGAATTGCGAGGGCACCGGGACTGACGGCCCGGTAAAGGCGCTATCGGCGCCTTGCCAGACGCCGGTGATATGAACCTCGCCGGAGGAATCGTAGTCTTTCTCGGCGAGATCCCAATTGTCGTCTTCGACGGCGGCCCGGCAGGCGGCCTCGAGCGTGTCAGCCGCATAAGTTCGATGCCGAAAAACCGGCAGGTGATAGGTGGATTCGATCGTAAAGTCGGGCATTGAAATGCTCCTGAATATGGAAGCGGCCCGGTCTCCTTTCGGAGCCGGGCCGTTGGTTGAACTGGGAGTACAGTTATTCGGCGGCGTCGAGATGCCGTTCTTCGTTGACTTCGTCAGTCGCAGCGTGGGCATCGTCCCCGTTATCAGTCAGGAACGCTGGGAGATCGGAATTGCCGCTCCCGGTGGCATCACCGCTCAGAATCTCGGCGTTTTCGCACGTCGCGTCGTCGACGGAAGCGACATCTGTCACGAGACGGAGAGGCTCCGGAAGCCAACCACTACCGGCCATTAACCGTTCGGCCTCGCGGGCCATGTCGGTCTTCTTGAGGTGGCCGATCAGCTCTGCCGCCTGATCGCCCTTGGCCTCCCGGACCGCCTGCAGAATGCGCGCCTTGGTGACCCGGCCGAGATAGTTGTCGGCAGTCGGTGTCCAGCCGGCTTCGACCATGTCGAAACCGATCGAGCGGGCCAGCTGATCGGCATGCGCAATCGCGCGGGTGCGCTTGTTCCAGGGTTCGATCACCGCGTTGACCGACAGCGAGGCGCAATGGGCAAACAGAGCCTGCCGGCTGACATCGTCGAGCTTGATCAGGAAATCCCAGAGATCATTTGGCTCCTTAGGCAGATCCTGGCCCCAACCCTCGTGCCGCTGCTCGATCTCCTTCGCCCAGATCGTGTCTCCGAGGCCGGGGGTCTGGCTGAAGCGAGCGCTTTGCAGCGTCACCTCCAGGCATGAATCCGAGCCGTAGACATAGAAGGTCTTGAGGACGAAGGCATGCAGGACCGCGATGAAGGCGATGACAGGATCGTTCGCGAGCGCATTGCGCAAAGTAATCGTGCGCGCCGCCGTCAGATCGAGGATCAGGCGATCGGGAAGCGGCTTGATTGTTTCGTCCTCGTCGTCCGGTTGGGTGTCTTCGCCTTCGGCACCGGCGGTTACCGGAAGATCAGTGCCATGATCGTCGCCATCGCTGGGATCTGCCGCGGGGTCGGTCTCGTCCTTCGGCTCATCCTCGGGCCGCACGAATCCGCGCTCGATCTTGAGCTCGCCACTGGCGCCGAGTGAGATGAAGAGAACTCCGCGGGCGACCTCCTGCGGATCGAACACATATGGCCGGTCGTTAAGCCGGTCGAGCTCGCTACCAAGCTCCTCCAGCTTCTGTTCGGTTGCCTCCGAGTACTCGTCGGCGTCCGCGTATTCTGCGTCGAGCTTGTCGTATTCGGCGCGTGTGGCATCGTAGCGCGCCAGTTCGTCTTCGGTCATTTCGGCCTGCTCGCCGTAGAAGCGGCGCAGACCGGACGTGTGACCGTAGGGGAAATCGAAGGCGGCTTCGACCCATTTCCAGCCTTCGCTCACCTGGATCGCCTCGGCGTCGGCCTTCAGCTTCTCCATCACGAGCTGTTCAAGCAGTGCCGGATCTTGCAGCCAGCCGCCCTGATCCTGGTCGAACAGATCACGCATGGTCACACCGCCCGCGGCCTCGTAGGCTTCGATACCCACATAGACGGCGCGGCGGTCGTTGGCGCGGATCGCGGTCTCCGTCAGCAAGCGCCGGATGTAATAGGGTTCGCGGCTATGGGAGCGGGAGACTGTGTCCCAGACCTGCTCCTGGCGAACATGGTCGTTAGTGATGGAGAACGCCATGATCTGCTCGAGCGTCATCTCGTCCTCGGCATAAAGATCGAGAAGCCGGGGCGACACTGACGCCAACCGCAGCCGCTGCCTGACGGTCGCAACCGAGACGAAGAAGCGTGCGGCGATCTCTTCCTCACCAAGCCCCTGCTCGCGTAAGGTCTGAAAGGCGCGGAACTGATCGAGCGGATGCAAGGATACGCGTTGGACGTTTTCGGCGAGCGAATCCTCGACCTCCAGCGTCTCACCTTTACTGACGATGCAGGGAACGCCGGCGGTTTTGGCAAGTCGCTTCTGCGCAACCAGCCGCTCGAGGGCACGATAACGGCGTCCGCCGGCCGGGATGCGATAGATGCCGGTTTCGTTGCCGTCGCCGTCGAGTTCGGGACGGACGTTGAGGCTGGTCAGCAGCCCGCGATGGGCGATGTCTTCCGCCAGATCCTCGATCGAAATGCCCGCCTTGATCTTGCGGACATTCTGCTGGCTGAGCACCAGCTTGTTGAAGGGAATATCCCGGGCTGCACTGAGGGTGATTTTCTGGATGGCTTGTGCCATGTCGGTTTCTCCGTGACGGACCGGCCGGAGCCTCTCTCCAACCCTCTCAATCCGTCACAGCTTTCACCTCCCTCCTCTCCCTCTACCGCCTTCTCTATGCCCCACCGTCCCTTCCACCGGCGAAGCTTCCCGTTCGGCCAAGATCCGGCAATATTGCGTGGATCGAAGCCTTTCGGGTGAAGGCTGCCGCGGGCGGCAACCACAGAAGTGCCAAACGCCATTTCAGTACCAGTCACTCGGTCTCAATGGCCTGCTGGAAATCGATCGTATTCCCGGCCTACCGGACGCCGGAACGCGACGCGTCGAAAACGGGGTTCCTCGATTATTTTTCAACAGGGTCTGCAGCCAGCCCTTGGTCGACTAGAGGTAGGCTCTTGCAAAGAAAATGACGGTGGTCAGAAGGGCAACCACGACGGTGATAGCCCGGACAATCGGCGCCGGCAGCCTGCGCCCGAGATGGGCTCCGCTCCAGCCACCCGCAAAGGCACCCGCAATCATCGGCAGGCATTGTTGCCAGGCGATTGCGCCGGCCAGCACAAAGACGATCACAGCCACCGCATTTGCGGCGGTCACCATGACCATGCGGGTCGGATTGAGACTTTTGATATCACCGCCGCCAAGCAGGCTCCACGCAGCGAGCATCATCAGTCCCACCGCTCCGCCGAAATAGCCGCCATAGATGCCAAGCAGTAATTGGATCGGCAAGACAAGCGCGGTCTGCGAGCGTTTTGCCCGTTGCAGCCGAATGCCGAGCTTGGGTCCGAGAATGAGCATGGACGTGGCGATGAGCAATAGCCATGGCAGCATGACGTCGAATGTCGTCGTGGGCGTTAAAAGCAAAAGGATACTGCCGGTGACACCGCCTGTGATGGTGGCAACTGCAATCGGCTTGACCCCGACACCGCATACATCTCTTACGCCCTCACGATAGACCCAGGAGCTTGCCAAGCCTCCCGGAAAGAGAGCGAAGGTGCTGGTCGCGTTTGCGATCACGGACGGGATGCCAACGGAGATCAGGGCGGGCAGCGACACGAACGAACCGCCACCGGCCAGCGCGTTCATACTGCCAGCGAGGAAGCCAGCCACGAAAAGCAGCAAAAGATCGAACATGGTCGGAAAAAAACCCCGGGCGACGCGACCATCCGCCTTCGTCTTCGAGGCAAAGGCGACGATCCTATGGATCACCTTCTAACCAGATCGCTGCCGCGCCCGCAAGAACAGTCCATGCACGGATGAATGCGACGCTTCGCAACAGGAGACGTCGAGGAGCTTGCCTGAGATGCGCCGACCAACCTCACCCAAATGGCAAAGAAACCGCTTTCGTCCAGCGCCTTCTTCATTCGGTATCGAACCGGCGCAACATCGTCTGAAGTGCCCGATTTTCGTCACGGAGCTTGGCCATCAGGAGACGCTTCAGGCGGCGGTTTTCTGAGTCGAGTGCGTTGAGGTCATCCATGTGGTTGTCTGGTGGTAGGCCCGCCCGGCGATCGTTGACGGGGGTCACCGCCGGGATCGATGCAGGCTCAGTCTGCACCGAGGCAACGGCGGTCCACCTCGACGCAGCGGGAGTGCGCACATGCCGCGGCGTCGGCGGCACGGACTTCTCGGTTGCCGCAGCCTCTGATGAAAGCTCCTGCTTCGCCGCGCCAATTCCCTCGGGTAGGATGCCAGCAGCAGGTCCCTGGGAATTATGTTCGGGCATGGCAAGGAGATCCGGCGACGGGACGGGGGTTTCAGCCGGTTTTGGGTCGTTGACTGTCGGCCTCGCAACCGAATGTCCGGTATCAGGCAAAATCCTGTCGGCCTCGACCTGGCGGGCCACAGCCTGCAGATCAAGGCTGCCCCAAATGGAAGAAGGCCGCGTCTGGGTTTGCCGCCTGTTCGCCTTGTATTCGACCACGAAGGGCCGTTGTGGTATTTTCATAATTCGTCAATTTCATCGACAGCGGCGGCCAGTAAATCCTGTCCCGCGCAGCGTCATCGTCAAAACCAGGTTGATCAGGTGATCCCGAGCCGCTTGCGTAGTTCGGCGTTTTCGGTGCGGAGTTTTTCGCCAAGCAGTTTGCGCAGTCGGCGATTCTCTTCCTCGAGCTGAATGAATTCGGCAAACTCGTCGTCAACAGCAACTGGGCTGGACGACGTCCCAGACGTTGGTGCGGCGACGGCTTTCTTCCATGTATAATAGGTTTGGTCGGAGATCGAGGCCGCACCCACGGCATCTTTCAGGGTTGCCCCGCCGGCGACGGCTACCTCGATCTGCCTGATCTTCTCAAGCTTGTCCGTGTCACTCAAGCCGCGTGCCTTCGGCTTGTCGCTCTTCTGAACGCTGCTGGCAACCTTCCCCGCCGCAGCTTTGTTGGGGCTCGACCGTTTGCCGCGTCCGGTCATCTTCGTCATCTCGACTTCAGCTTTGGTCTCGGCGCTATCCGGTTGTGTCAGAACGTCGTCTTCGATCATCGTTGATCCTCGCATCGTTGCATGCGTTTTCGGCCAGGCGCGGGAAAGAGTCAACGTCGCCTGGTCCACGGCCTTTTACATCAGCATGAAACACCCGCTGCAGTGACCGTTGACAAAATCGTTGACTAACCCTATCTGTTACACAACAGGAGAAGCTCATCATGCGTAACCCCTTGTGGAATAGCTTCGATATCGTAAAAGATCTTATCGCAAAAGACGATTTCAAAACAGTTGCCGAGAGAGTTGACTTGGCTCTCAATGCCTCAATGGAGACTGTCGCTGACGTCCTGCCCACTGCGGCGGCTCCGGTGTTACGCCAAGGTGTCGAAGCAGCAACAGGAGCGCTCAGCACGTTGCGAAGCAAGATCCGGGCTGATCGTTTGTCCCCGGATTACGCTGCCGGGCGGCTGGCAGCGGCCTTGGATATCATGGGGTATGCAGCGTCAGCCACAGCTGACGAGGACGCGATCAAGAAGGCAAAGCAGCAGCCGTTCGCGCGCATTCTTGATATGCTGGCCGTGAAATCTCTACGCAACACCGAGATCGCCGCAGCACTTGGCCAGGACAAAGGATATATTTCGCGTCTGCTGGACGAACTGCGGGCGATGGAGATGGTCACCAGCCATCGACACGGACGGGACCTTTACAACGCTCTGACGCCTGTCGGCCGGCTGGTTGTCGATGAAGGGGTCGAGGCGGCGCGTCGCGCGCCATTGGCCCAGAGCAAGATTGTCAATCTCGGATTCAGCCTCGACAACCGGCTCACCCCGCCCGATGTGCGCACGGCTGAGGTTCCCAGAATAAGTGCGACAGGTTAGCCATGGCAAAGTCACAGGTTACGACCTTCTACTCTTACAAGGGCGGAAGTGGGCGCAGCATGACGCTGGCAAACGTCGCCTGGGCACTGGCTTCGAACGATGAAAGAGTGCTTGCGATCGATTGGGATCTGGAAGCACCAGGATTGCACCGCTATTTTCATCCATTCCTAAGTGACCCGGATCAGGGCGAAAGCAAGGGCCTGATCGACCGCGTCTGGGACTATATCGAGCAGCTCGGCGCGCAGCCGGACCGCAAGGACAGATTCAAGCTCGCCGACTGCAGCGACATCGTCCAGCCTCTTGATCTACCATTAAGGGGATCAGGCTGCCTGGACTTTATCGGCGCCGGTCGCCAGGACGAGCGTTACAGCCACAAGGTCGGCGGCCTCGACTGGAACGGCTTCTACCAACGCTTCGACGGTGAGGAATTTATCAATGCCATTCTGAAGTGGGCTCGACACCGTTACACTCATGTTTTGATTGACAGTCGAACGGGCGTTGCCGACACAGCCGGTATCTGCACCTCTCAGCTCCCTGACGCTCTTGTTCTATGCCTTGTCTACAACCGTCAGAGTATCGAGGGAACGGCTGCGATCGCGCGTTCGATCAAGGAGGCGCGAAAAACTCAAAAGAAGCCGTCACTCAAGATGGAGTTTGTGCCGAGCCGGGTCGAGGAACGTTCGACAGTGGAGGCGGCGCGACGTCACACAGCACAGCGCTTCATCGACCTAATCGACGGTGGACCTCGCAAGGTCGAGCAAAGTCTCCGACGGGCGGAAGTGCGCAACTATCCATGGTGCGCTTTTGAAGAAAAACTTGCGGTGTTTGAAGAGTACCCGGATGAAAGAGGGTCTCTCCTCGATGCCATGCATGATCTCGCACGTCGCATTACCGGTTCCAGTAGAATCGCCATTCGGCCGGTCGATGGAGACGTTCTATCCTCATATTGGCGCCGCGCGGCATTCGACGATCCCCGGCTGTTCGACCTTCGAGCCATCAGCGACCAGCCGACTTTGGACGCTTGGACCCAAGTCCAGTTCTGGCTAGATGATGCGGTCGCAAATGATGGCGAAAGACCCGAGTGGCTGATGTCGCTCGCCGAGGCCGCAATGGGCTTCGTCCTGCGGCGCGACAACCGCCTTTCGTTGCGAACCGCGGCAACCTTCGCCGAAACGGCAGAACAACTTGCGCGCCGCGCCTACAACGAGGAACCGACGACATATGCAACCCGATATGCGCTGATCCTTGACGATATCGCCGGCTTGTTGCAGCGCAACGGCGAGTTTGAAAAAGCACTCAGCGTGAGCCTCAACGCCGAGCGTTTGTGGCAGGCAGACAGATCGCCAATCGCAAAATGGCGTCATGCGCGACTGCTGGACCGTCGAGCCGCCATACTGGATACTTTGGGTCGCTCGGACGAGGTCATCGCGACTTACAAGGAGATAGCAGAAATCTATCGTGTCATTGGCAGACGCGTTCTACCCGTTGGCAATGAGATCGAACCGGCCAGAACCCAGCGGCTGCTGGCCAGCAAACTTCTCGAAAGAGGCGATGCTGAGGGTGCCGAGCGCGCGATCGTCGCGGCGGTCAAACTTCTTTCGCAGACGACCTCGACTGCCCGCGACAGGGACCTTGGCGAGATCATCGAGATCCTTATCACCCGCCTCAGGGTCGCGACGGAGATCGGGGATGAAGCTTTTGAAAAGGTCGCCCGCCAGGTGTTATTGCACGCCGATCGGCTCCTTCCGGCAATTGGCGGACGGGAACGCGTCCAGGATGAGCTCTTCCTGTTCCAGTCGGAACTCTATCGGCGGCACGGCCAGTTCGACGAAGCGCTTTTCCGCATTGAAAGCACCTCAGCCGATTTCCAGTCGCTCCCGAGAGTGGCGCTCCAAAAGGCGGAAATCCTTGTCGATGCCGGCCGGCAACACGAGGCGATGGAGACAATGCTGGCCAATATCCGCAGCGGCTCGCCACTGACGGAGAAAGCACTTGGTCTTTTCCGACGGGCGATCGGAAGCTCCGAGCATGGCGGTTTGTATTTCGATGAGCTGTTGTCAGCGCTGACCAAAAGTGACGAGCAAGGCGCGTCGACATTCATTCCGGCCGTTCGAGCGCTGACCGACAAGATGCGGCATGACGGAACGGATTTCTCGCAACTCGTCCCCCTGCTGCAAACCTTCATCCGCAAGCCGATCTGACCCCATGAAGCCGGGACAACTCTTCGCGCACTTGTGGCAGATCGTCGAACCTCATGAGTCTGAGGTGACGCTTGCCCCATGGGCCGGACGCCACGCGGCTGAATTTGGTCGAGTCGTCGGGCTTTTGGAGGAAGCGTCAACGGCGGACGTTCCAGCCATCGTGACAGACTATCTCAACCGACGGCCCGTCGCATTTACCTGTGAGGTCGACACACCTCAGGAACGTGCCTTTGTGGTGATGTGTGCGCTGGACCAGGTAGCGATGCGAATCCATCCCTCCATCAAGACGCGTCTCCCCGGTCGCTCATCGGCAGGCGGACAGATGTTGGCGGCGATGCGGGCCGAGCGGACGATGACAGGCGCCTATGCCGAGCTGCCTGACAGCGGTTTCGTGCTTCCCAAAGGCTTGTTAATGCCAGGTAAGGAGCGGACAAAAGGCGTGGACCAAAGTGGTGTTGCGCTCGCTCATCAGTTTTCGTTTCTGAGTTTCGTTCCTGCCCTGCAGAAAAATTTCAGATTGCGGCCGATGGCGCCGCCGCCAAGTCAAATCTACGTTCTGGACGGCGCGGCTCAAAAAGTCGGCCTTGCACCAATTGCCGAGGATCGTGACGACCTGGAATTTTCAGTGTCGGACCGGCGGCATAGAGCGTTCCTGGACACGGTTCCGCAGGCGGCTATTACAGACGCCAGGATAGAAAACGAAGTCTCGGCCCTTCTGGATAAAGGTGCTGGCCTCGTCGTGCTGCCTGAACTTGTCACCTCCAGTTCAGCGATCGAGCGTCTTGCCGAAAGCCTGCGCCGGGCGGCCCGCATCGGTCACGCGATGGTTCTGATGGGAAGTGGACCTTCTGAAGAAAGGTCAAAAGCGCTGGACAGGCCATTCAATGAAGCCGTCGTCATGACGGGTACCGGCGAAGTCCTTTTTCGTCAGCGAAAGTTGAATGCGTTCAACATGGCCGCGCCCCGCATGAAGCAGTGCGCCCTCCCCTGTGCAGACGGTCACGACGATGACTCGCACATGGAAGATTGCGCCACCGGAAACGAGTTGGTGCTTTGCGACATTCTCGGACTTGGCCGTGTGATGGTGCTGATTTGCGAAGACCTTGAACAACAGACGCCGGGCGGAGACACTGCCCTCCATGCCCAACCCGACTGGATCCTGACCCCGGTCCTCGATGTTGGCCTCGTATTCGGTCGTTGGGAATACCGTCGCGCCGTTGAAATCGGTCGCAAGACCGGCTCGCGTGTGGTCGTCAGTTGCTCTGCCACCCTCGAGGTGCGGAGCCTCGGCAAGGAAAGCCTCAGTGGTACCTCACCGGGCGCCGTGCGCACTGGCTTCTGTTTCGATGGATCAGCCGAAATGCGCGCGCTGCACCTTGAAACGGGCGGCCCAGCCGCAGTCCACCATATGCTGGTGGAATGGAACCCGAAAACCTGGAAAAAACACAAGCTGGTCGAAGAAAACTAAACCGGCCAGCGCGACGGCCTCGCTACATATTTCGGTGCGCGCCACCGTTGATCAGGTACTCGCTGCGCCACCAGGCTTCCCCGCGGAAGCGCCATCAGCGGCGGCCGACAATTGCGCGGATAATTGCCATCAGCAAATCCCGGAATGAACGACTAACGAATCTGCTCTACCCGCCGAATGGCGGCACGCAGGACCTGACAATAGATCCGAGGAACCAGGTTCGGCGATAACGGCGGCACGCTGCCATTTGTCGCGCGCACGGCGCCTTAGTGTACATGGCACGCCATCGAGATACCCATCCTGCCAGACACCAATTGTCCCGGTGCCACCTGACCTCCGAGCCAGGTGCATGTTCGGTGACGAGAACCTGCTGCAGTCGGTCCCGCTCGATGCCGGCAATACTGCTGGCGCCATGGATAGGGGACGTGTTGCCAACCGAAACGTGGATATGTCGGTTTGCAAGTGGCGACCGAACCAACAGCTTGCTAATCAGCCATGACTGATCAATGGCTCGGGGTGGAGGAGAGGATTTTCATGCATTCACGAAGGTCAATTGCGGAGCGCACAGTAGCTCGCGCTCGGGAGCGCGGCATGCCAATTGACGACGACGTGGAGTATATGACGTTGGTGGAGCTTTGGATCGAGGGGGAGATCGAGATCCAGGATCTCCGTCACCGCTATAGCGAACTCCTTGCCCACCGATCGGCGGATCGAAAAGCACGACGCAAAGATTGATCCGTTAGCCAAAGTTTTAAATCGGCTCCCGGACCCCACCATGACGCGGACACAAGCACCGACATAGCATCAATCGATGAGGCTAAAACCACCAGCGTCTTTGACGACGCTGCCGATCATCGGCCCTGAGTCAAGCTGAGCCCACGGGCCGATACCAGGATCGGCGCCGCCCAAAGCGGGATTCGGCGTCATCATCCGGCTGGAATCTTCCCGACATTCCGAAGCCAAGTCGAAAATCCTCGGATTTTCAGTATCTTGACGTGGTTAGTCGCAACTAACAGGTCTCCCCGCAAGCTCCGGAAGCGACCCCCGTCCCAAAAGACGCCCGTTTGCCGAGCTTTGTCCGCGAACGTCGGCTCGGAATTGCTCAGCCCGCGCGACCCAGGGCAATTCTCGCCCTGTAAAGACATGCAGGTGGCACTAACTGATTCAGCCGTACATCGCCAAGACCCAAGGATAATAATTCCATGCTTTTCAGGTGCTTATGCCAGTTAGTCGCAACTAACGCGAATTACACCGCGTGCAGCGCCACCCCGCCATTGTTGCGGATTAACGCCATGATAACGGGCCCAAGAGAAAATTCGCCCCGCTCCGCTCGCCGCGTTAGGTCGCGAAGATATCCGCCTGGCGAATTGATCAAACTGGCCCGCTCAAGAATACAACCGACGGCAACCGCTGCGTTTTCCGGCCCCATAACCTCACAAGCGTCTTGATAGGCCGAGGGGCTGATCCCCAGCATTGACCTGACCACCACCGCGGCCGACATAAGGTCACGCCAGCCTCCCACTTTCCCGCTCGGCCCGTAGTCGGCCATTTGCTGGCAGGCCTTCAGCACGATACCAAGTGGGAACGCTTTCAGCGGCTCGATATTAGTCCCACCGGACTTGCTCGGCTTTGCACCCTGCTCTTTTCGAGAGCTAGGTTCAGATTCATTGAAGGATTCAGTGTTTGAATTCTGTATGTGCTGCTCACTGTGATCAGCATTGGTGCCATTAAAATTTGAATTTGGCTGATTATCCAATTGATTAAGGATCTCCTCGCGAAGGAGCTCCATCTCATCCAGCATATCTGTTAAATCCGCCATGGTTGGAGAGCGCGGAATGCGGCCAACAAGATCTATATACATTCCTTCAATCGCAGACCAGTTGCCATCGGCGCCCTCTTCCATTGCTGCCGAAATAAGCTTTCGGACGTCTCGACGGCAAATGGTCAGATTCTCCTTGGCTTTCCTGAACGCCGAACGCGCGGCAACCACTTTCTGCGCGACGAGGGCCAATTCTTCTGATCGAGCAAGGATTGGCGATAGGTCGAAGCCGAATGCGTTTTCGATCTCCCCAGCGCCATTCTTCCGAGCATAACGTTTGCCGTTGGCGCTGTCCTTCCGGACGATCAATCCGCAATCCACGAGCAATGCAAGGTGGCGACGGAGTGTCGCCCCGGCCATGCCGTGAGCACGAAGGACCAATTGTGCGTTTGAAGGAAACACGACCAATTGTGCGTCCTGGCGCAATTCGTTTTCTGGGTAGAAACTCAGCAGTGCGTCGAGAACAGCGAGGCTGTTGGACTGCAGGCCAAGCTCCTCCCGGGCTTCGGAAGCGTCCCGGAAGACCTTCCACTTGTCGACCGATTTGCCGGCCCTGATTTCGGCCACAGCGACTTGACGCCTCACGAGAGCAAGCGTCATCGGCCGCCGCCCAAAGGGGGTCGTCACACTTCCAGTCTGCATTGTCTTTCACCTTTCAAAAGGCAAAAGAAATCGGCTCACCAAATCGGTGCCAAAGACTCTTGACGAATATTCGTGGAAGTGCGATTCTCAGGTTGCTTAGATCTGAAAGAGGTTTCCACGACGGCGACGTTTTGGGGGCCTTTTTCTTTTTCCGCTTAATCTCCGTTATCAGTTTGCTCTAGAGCGCCACCCTTAGAGCGATGCTCCTCGAAAAGCGCTGGCAATCGTTCGAGGACGAAAGCCGCGAAATCAGGCATCTCGCGTCGATCGATCGAGAGGTCTAATTTGGTTTTGCTCTTCGTCACCTGCGCCAGACGCACGCCCGTGGGCGTCGTCAAAAGCTCTGGAAGTCCACGCTTTATCGGCTCAGGCTTGAGGCGCGCGACAAGCACTTTAAACCGCTCGGGGGAGGGCAGGGCTTTCGCCTCCGCCGATCGCAAGAAGACAGACGCTTGTTCAAGGTCGCTGTCACGCTTCAGTAGATCGGAGAGGCCTACCCAGCTCTTCAAACCGACCCCGGGGGCCGAGCCGATCGCGTCGACAACTTCCGCGGGTATGCGCGTCACGACCGACAGCATGTTTGACAGGTCGCTTTTGTAAATGGACAAAGCGGCCATCACCACATCTCTCGAAAACTGCTCGTTCAGCCGAGAGGCGAAGCGCGCTTTTTCGATGAACGTGAGGTCTTGGCGTTCATTGTTTTCCTGGCCCTGAGCAATGACGAGTTGCTCGTCGGTAAGGTCCCTGACTATCGCCTTGACGGGACGGTTCAGTTCCGTGACTGCGCGCAAACGCCGATGGCCGAAAGCAACCTGATACCGCCCCGGCGTCTCCGGGTGAGGGCGAACGAGAATCGGAATCTGTTGGCCTTGCTCGCGGATCGCGTCAACGAGCCCAGAGATATCGCCCGGCATGCGATCCTGAGCGAAGGACGGATCAATGCTATTGGTATCGAGCTCGATGACCGTCTGCCCTTCAGCAAGCCGTTTTTCGATTTCCTCGGCGCGTTCGAAACGAGCCTTGCCCTCTGCGAAGGCACCGCCGACCTGGGCAGTGAGCCGCGACGACGCCGGCGCTGGTTCGGCTGGAGCGGTGCCAAGGAGTGGAAGAATACTCCGGCCTTTGACGGGTCGTTCGACCGGCGCCGTAACAGCGCTTGTTGCCCTCGGCGCTCGAAGTATATCCTTCCTGCTCATGGCTTCCTTCCCCATGCCTTCTTGATTAGCGATTCGATCTCGTCGTTGACGTTGTTCATCGCCTCCAAGGCGCGGTCGTAGGTAGCGCGAGTAAATTGACCTCTCTCCACTTCGAAAAGTGTCTGGTTGGTCAACCCCGCGTCCGAAACAGCTGTCGTTTTCAGCATCGGGAAATTCAGGACATTTTCCCCGAAAATAGCCCTTAGGTAGCCCACCATCTGGTTCTGTGGCCCGTCACTGGGCTCGAAACGCGTCACGAGATAGCGCATCCAGTTGTAGTCGAAGCGGGCGCCATGAGACGAGATCTCCCGCAGCAGATCCGACGTCATCGACAGGAACTGGTTCATCGACATCACGTCGAGCATCTGGGGGTGCACAGTGATCAAAACAGACGTTGCGGCGGTCAACGCAGACAGGGTGAGGTAGCCAAGCTGAGGCGGGCAATCGATCACCACGACATCGTAATTGGGAGCAACCTGATCGAGCACCTCGCTGATGCGATGGAAGAACATCGTATCGCCGATCTTGCGCTTCATCAGCGCCCGCGGCGTGTCGTGCTCGAACTCCATCAGTTCGAGGTTCCCGGGAATCAAATGAAGGTCCGGAATATATGTGGCGCGCACGATCTCGGCCATCGGCCGGGCCTCGTCGTACCGTATGGCGCCGTATAGCGTCTCGTTTGCACCAACATCGGTCTCTGGTTGGTTACCAAAGAGCGTGGACAAGCTCGCCTGGGGGTCGAGATCGATGGCCAAGACGCGGTAGCCCCGGAGAGCGAGATACTGGGCGAGATGAGCAGCGGTCGTCGTCTTGCCGGACCCGCCTTTAAAATTCATCACGGAGATGATCTGGAGCGCTTCGTTCTCACGACGATGGGGGAGATAGCGGCGATTTCCGCGACCCACCTGGTCGAGATGCTTCCGGATCTTGTGCATGTCCTCGACGGAATATGACCGGCGGCCGGTCGGACTTGTGCTGACCTCAAGCCCCTCGAGCTCGTTTGCGAGCTGACGAAGATATACTTCTTTCACGCCCACAAGTTTTGCTGCTTCCGCCGGCTGAAACGTGCGAATGCCTTTCTCCGCCGTGGGGGGAAAGGTCGCGAGCTGATGCTCTTGCAGTTGCGCCGACAAGGAACGAGAATGGCGCTCAATCAAGCCCATCAGGTCTTCATCTTTTGGCGGTAATTTTGCAGCGATTTTGGGCATCCCCGGACCTGATTTCCTGAAATAGCGGTTCTAAGCGGAAATTCCTAATCACTCCGCTGCTAGCAATAAGCATCGATTCTAACAGGCTGGCAAGCTATTTAGGGTTAACGAAACGTTAACGGGATCGCGGTTCGATCGGAACCGCGATGCCTTTAATGCCACAAAAACAGACGCTTATCCCACCAATCCAAAAAAGTGGTCTGTTGTTTATACAGCAGATTATTTCCGAATTGTCTTTCCAACGGCAGCATTTTGGTAATCTACAGGGAGGGTGTGCCATGGCTTCCGCGGATTGTCCTGCCGATTCGAGTGCGGACCATGCCCTTAGCGAACCCGGGCGCCCGTTTGGTGTGTGGAACTTTGGAAGACGCTCCCACAAACAATGCGATGAGAACGGGCCGCACTGGCAGGTTTCAAACTAACTAAATATTGACTTCGAAAGCTTAAGGCCACCCGTCTAACAGAGGCGGGCTTTAAAAATGAGTAGCAGCGGCCAGGACCGATCACGAACAGCTATTATTGACTTAATCAGTGCACAGCAAACGACGATCTTGGCTGGGCTCGATGCGGTCAGGGTGACCAAAAAGAGCGAAATTGTTGGAGCGTTCTTCGAGACGCAGATCCGAGCATTTTTGGCCGACAAGCTTCCGGTTGGTTTGGCTGTCACTCCCGGCTTCATCGTCGGACGGGACGGCAAGCCATCATCACACTTCGACGCGCTGATTGTTGATACCCGTTACCCTTATCTTGGGGGGATTGATGTCCATAAATACGTCATGATCGATTCTGTCGTTGCTGCAATCGAATTGAGCTCGATTCTGACCAGTCGGAAGCTCAGAGAGATCATGGCCAAGCACAACGAAATAAGAAGAGTGGAAAAGGATCGGGACCCGGATCGGCACTCAACCTGCTTTTACGGAATTCTTGGAAATGCCGAATTTGGTAAAGTCGCCATCCGAAAGGCTATGATTGAGCACTCGTTTCGCGGTGACATCATCATACTCTCTGACCGACGAGCAGATAAAATTGGTCGTCACTGCTGGATGGAAACAAAAGCGGACAAACCAACGGAATTCGCCCCAGCAGCTCGAAGAACTGAAACGCCACTTTCGGATCTTACCGCTATGATCGTCCAGGAGGCCCTGTTTGCTCTTGAAGAACCGATGCTCGACACTAGGCGCATCGCCGATCGGATGAACTCCTTTATCATGTGGGGAACCGTTCCTCTCAGGCTGACGCGGGAATAGGAGTTCAAGGAGGAGGGCCGATCAACACGCCCGCGGTAAATCTCCGGGGCCGGCTGATTTACCTGAGAGTCGCAGGCCAGCTGTTGGCGCCGGGCGAAGTTTTCAGCCACCGCAGGCACGAGAATTGAAGCTATTTGAGGCTTACAGTTTCAGAAAACGACGGAACAATTTTGTTCACTTGACCATGCGGGCCGCTCTGCCAGTCCGCCGCGTGGCGTTGTTGTAGTAACTTGATGCCTGCTGCACCGAGCGGTGCCTCGATTGTTCCATAGCTTCAGGAAGCGGAATTCCACGATTGGCCGCTTCCGTTAGATACCCTGACCGCAGCCCGTGCGCAGAAAACTCCCCACTGTCCAATCCAGCCATCCCGGCCCGCTGCTTGAGGATGGCATTGACCGACTGCGGATCGAGCGCCCGCCGTGCAACCGTCCCCCAGCGCCCGATCGCCCGAAACACGCTGCCGCTGTCGATCTTGGCGGCCGCGATCCATGCGTTCAACGCATCCACCGGCCGACCGGTCAGATAGACGACGTCGTCCTGCTCGCCGCTAGCGGTTTTGGTCCGGCCGAGATGGATGGCGAGAGAGGGGAGGGGGGCGCCATTCTCGACCGGGATCTGCGGCTCGACGGTCAGCTGTTCGCGTCGCAGTCCGGCAATCTCGCTGCGCCGACGGCCGCCGGAGGCAAACGCGACCATCAGGATGGCGCGATCCCTGACATCACGCAGGCTGTCGGTCGTGCAGGTCCCCAGAAGCTTCGCCAGCACGTCGCCGGTGACCGCCTTTGCGCTCTTGCGGCGACGCGTCCGAGGGACCGCGCGCACGGCGAGGCGGATGGCGGACTTAACAGACGGGGAGCCAAATACGCCGTCAAAACCGCGCCATTTGGTCAGCGTCGACCAGTTCGCCAGCCGACGGCGTACCGTTGATGGCGCGTGTGGTCCGACGGATTTGAGTAAACCCTGGCTTCGAAGCTTGTCGTCGACATCATCAGGCATGCCGTGATCCGGATCGCTCTCCCGCCGCTGCGGATCCCACAGGTGATGCGCGACGAATTTCAGCAGCAGCGCCTCGGGCGCCGGCCAGGGCAGCGATTTTCCGGTCGCCGCCAGGCCCCAGGCTTCGAGGTAGGTCAGATCTGAGGTCAGCGCCCGCAGCGTGTTGTCGCCCATGCCCTGGTTGACGAGATGGCGCAGCGTCTCGACGTCCTGGTCGGTGAGCAGCTCGGCGAGTTCGTCGCGGCGCTCGATCGGCAGCACGGCGGCGATCGTGTCGAGTTCTTCGGCGCGGCGCTCGACGGCGGTCAGTCGTGTCTTCGGTTTGGCCACGGGCGCTCCAAAAGGACGGTTTCGGCGGCCTCCGGGACCGTGCTTTGCCCCCGATTCTGCGTGATTTGCGACTCCAGATCAACTACCATCGATAAGCGCTTGTTATCGATGGTTAGCGCACCAACCGGCAATCATACCATGTGAGGAACCGCAATATTCTGATAGAATTCGTTTAGCAAATCATTTACTATGATTTCAATGTCTTACGATCTTGCCAAACTGCCCATCTCAAGCCTGCTGCGGTCGATTTCGGACGCGGGATCGTCGCTGGCGCGGCTCGATGAGCGCATCGCCCGTTCTCCGGTCGGTCAAGGCTGGATCGAACGATCGCATTTCGCCGACGCGTGCGCCTCGCTGTGGATCGATGGCGAGTTGGTCCATCTCGAAGACCTGGTGCTGCACGACGCCGGCGCCGATATCCGCGCGCCGACCCATGAGCTCACGATCGCCCGCGACGTGCTGCGCACACGCCGGCGGATTGCCGCACAACCGCCCGGCTGGGCGCTCAGCGCCGAAGGTTTGCGCAGCCTGCGCGGCCAGGCATGGCCTGAAGCACCAGATGGTGCCGGTAGCGCCGTAGCGGACGAAGGCACCGTGACTGATATAGTCCCGTTCGAGGGAGGGGAGGGGGAGGACAGCGATGACGCGACCAGTCCGCTGGACGCCGAGTTTGCCGCCATCGATGCGGTGCTCGCCCGATCGGGAGCCGCGATCGAGGAAGCGAGAAGGCCCAGCCCAGCCGGCGCACGGGAAAAGGATCCGCTGGTCTATGATCTCGATTGGGACGAGGACGAACGGCTCGGTGAATGGCGGGCGGTCCTGCGCGAAATGGACAGTTTTCCACCCGTGCTGCAGGCGATGCTCGCCGTCGATGCCTGGAATTCCCTGGAAGTCCTGCAGCATGCGCCCTGGCTCGGCCGACTGCTCGCGGCATCCATTCTGCGTCAGGCAGGTCTGACCACGGCGGCGCACTTGGCTGCGCTCAATCTCGGGCTCAAGTCCATTCCCGTCGATCGCCGTCGGCATCGTGACCGCGACACCCGGTTGCTGGCCATTCTCACCGGGATCACCTCCGCGGCCGAGCTTGGCCTCAAGGAGCACGACCGGCTGACTCTTGCCCGGCAGTCGATGGAGCGCCGGCTGATCGGTCGGCGCCAAACGTCAAAGCTGCCGGAGTTGATTGAGCTGGTGATGTCGCGGCCGCTGGTGTCGGCCCGCATGATCGTCAAGGCGGTCGGCGTAACGCCGCAGGCGGCGGTCCGGATCGTCGGCGAGCTGGGCTTGAGGGAGATGACGGGGAGGGGGAGGTTTCGGGCGTGGGGGACGATCTGATCAGCGACAGTCGCGCTGAGCAGATCGATGTGTCATGACGACGGCGGAGTTGCGTTTCCAATGGAGTCGGTAGTCGCCGCAGCTGTAAGATAGGTCAGCCACTTACTTGCCAACGCGCGGTCGAGATCAACGCCCTCATGGTGTGCGAGCAAGAGGGTGTGTGCGATCACGTCAGCAAGTTCCGCTGCGAAATGCTCTTTGGCCTCAACCAGATCCGCCTTATGGCGGCTTCTTCCAGTCATTCGCAGCCATGCCGCAACGGCCTCGCCTGCTTCCTCTTGCAGCTTGAGGACATACCAATCCCTGTCGCGTTCGATCCCGAATCTTTCCGCATAGGCAAAAGACACGCTTTCGAGATCACGCGCGAGCAAAGCAAAATTGGTCTTCATGGCGCTTTTCCTGCGACTCTCTGATTGTTTCTATTGCATGGTCGCGAAGTTGACCAAGTCCGGGACCTGACCAAAGACCCTTTCCTGATCTCCGCCACGTCCTTTGCAGGAAAGGCACCAACTGTTATTGATCGAGTGTTGACGCAGACGATCGAAAACGATCCCATGCTCCTCGTGCCTCAAGTTACCGGCCGCTAAGTTACCAAAGCTGAACGAGCAGGGGTATAGGTTGCCATCCGCATCGACCTCACAGGTTTCCTCACCGGCACGACAAAGACTAAGCTGGCCATCTCCTCCCTTTCTATATTGGTGTGCCGGCATCTCGACCGCAATGTCGTGACGATTGGAATATTTGAGTAGCAGATCGCGTGCGCGTTGGAATTCTTCACCAGTCAGCGAAAGGCCCTTTTGGCCGAGCGCTCGGCCATAGGCGTTGAGCCGATTGACCTTTACCTCCCGTATTCCGAGCCTCGCTGCCAAGCCAACGAATTCTTCCAGCGAGTCGACGTTGCTCTTTGCAAGTGTTATGCGCAACGCGACGGGCCTGTCGAAATGACGAAGCAACCTGCGTGTGCCGGCAACGGTTCTCGCGAAGGCATTAACTCCCCTGATTGTGTCGTTGACAAGAGAATTGCCGCCATCGAGCGAGATGGTTATTGACCGGATGGCAGTATTGGAGGCAAGCCGCTCCGCCCGTTGATCGGAGATACATATACCATTCGTTACGATGGATACGTAAAGATCTGTCTCTGCGAGATATTCCGCGATTGCATCGAAGGAAGGATGATAGAGCGGCTCTCCGCCAGAAAGGGTGATCTTGAATATTCCACGGCGTACAAAAGTATCAATGACGCGCAGTACTGTGGATAGATCGAGTTCTGGCGAGCTCGCATGGCCAGAATCGTTGTAGCAATGCATGCAGAAGAGGTTGCACCGCTTCGTCAGATTGAAAAATGCCTTAAGCGGCGCCGATAGTCGATCCTGCGTCGGATTCAGGACTGATCGGATGCGCATTTTCGCGGGGCCAAGCTCGGCCCCACCATCGGGGTAGAAAGGCGCTACGACGCGATTGCCCGATAGGGGGCATGTGTCTGGCAAGCTCCCAAGTGCATCAAAATGCTCCTGAGTGATATTGAAATAGCGTCCAGATGTTGGCTCGAACACGATGCCGCCAAAAAACTCCTTTCGAATATATAGTAGTCTATCCATCACTCGGCTCGAGCAACCTCCAGTTCGCGAGCTAGGCGTTTGGGCGCTGTCGGCTCGAGATTGCGATATTCGTAACAATAGGGATCTGTTGCATTCAAATCCCCGGTCGCGGTGAATGATCGAAGATAACATCCGCCGCGGCATCCGTTGTATGTCGGGCAAGATTGGCAAGCCGAGCTTCCGTTTAGTCCCCGAAACATATTCATAGCCCGGCCGTCATTCCAGGCATCGATCAACCGCGTACCCCGAACATTGCCATCGACGTACTTCAGCGCGCCAAAACTTGTACAAGGCTGAATTGACCCAGTAGCCGTGATACAGAAACTCTCCTTGCCCGCATAGCAGCCGAAGCCGAGTTCGCCGATTACGTCGGGGGCATCCCCCTCAAACTTTTGATACGGGTTCACTGGCAGGACCATTTTAATTTTGGACTTCTTCGAATTGTACCACTCAGCCAAAAAACGCATTGAGTCGATGTATTCGTCCTGTGTCGGGATAAGGCTGTTGCGTTCAATCGCACGGCCGGCCTCGCGGACACAGTTAAACTTCACCACGTCAAAACCAAGCGCTTCTGACAATGCGATGATGCTATCGAGGTTCCGAATGTTGCTCGTCATCAGAGTGCACTTCGCAGCGATCTTTCCATGATAATGTTTGCGCAGCCGCTCCACGCCGCGCAACATATAGCGGAAGCGTCCGCTGCCCCTTACTTGGTCGTAAGACACGTCATCCCATCCATCGAGGCTTACGTTGACGGTTCTGACATCTAGTTCCCCAAGCCGTCGCGCGACGCGCTCTGTGACCGGGATACCGCTCGTCGAAAACGACACGTCGATATCCTTGGAAATAGCGTGTTCAACGACGGGAAAGAAATCCGGATCCACCAGTGGCTCTCCGCCGGCAATTGAGAGGCGAAAACAGCCCATCGATTCCATCTGATCGACAATTGACTTTTTCTCAGATAGCCCGAGCTCATCAGGTCGCCGCGGGCCCGATTCCGTATAGCAGTGCGCGCACTTCTCGGGACATTGGTAGGTTATCTCAAGGAAAATGCGCGTTGGCGCGGAGAGTACCTTTTGTCCGGCGGCATTGGCGAGATACATCGAATTGCCCGGGAGATCACGCTTCTTCAACTCTTCGCGCAGCAAACGAACCTCGCCGCGATCAGTACCGTATTCGTGATACTCCGTACTAGAAAGGCGCCTATCCGGATTTCGCAATAGTCTTGTAGCGAGATGGTCAAGATGAATATAGTCTTTCTCAACCTTGTCGTAAGCAAGGCTTCCAAAGAATTCGTTTCGCACAACATATCTCATCGCCGCCTCGCAACATTGTAGGCAAACTATAGTTCGCTATGATGTTTTCAGTCTCACTCTGCGAGAGTGTCAAAGTTCAATGATGAAAGGTTGAAACCTTGAATATCCGCTTCTTAATCGATGAGCTCTCGCGCTTGGGCTCGATATCCGGCTGAACAGCCTTGTTCTTCTTAACTGTCTTATGAGACGCGCTGCTGGACTTCTTGGTAGCCATCAAAATCACTCCTTGTCCACAGGGTGACGTAGAAATACCATTTTTATTTTCAGGTTGCAAATGCTATGTTTCTGTCGCTGATGAGTTGAGTTGAAAGTGCCGAATTCATTCTCGTTCCGCTTTCCAAACAACAAAGGGATGATGGCGATGCAATCAATTGAAAACATCGAAAGCCAGCTTGAGGTGCGACAGGCAGAGTCGGCGGCGGCAGGAAAGTTATTGAAGGCCGTTCGAAAGTTGAAGGAAAACAGTGCCGAGTGGCACTTGACCATCGGATTGGCAAACTATGCCATCAGGGAGTATGGCGTGGCGCTAAAGGAGTTCGAGGTCAGCTATGCGCTCGAAGGGTCAGCAGAGTGTGCCGCACGGCTTGCGCTCGCTGCTTGGCGGCTTGGGGACAACGACAACGCGCAGGATTGGATCCAACGCGCCATCGCCGTAGATTCAAAGGGCTCTATTCAGGCTCCCGTCGGAGGCCAACAGGTTAGCTTTATGGGCGTCCTCGCAACGATCTTGTTGTCGAAGGGTGATATCGAGGCCGTTGAAAAGGCGAGTGTGGCAGCGCTTGAACAAACGGCGGAGGATCACACTGCAATGTGGACGTTGGCGACCGTGCGTATGACCCAGGGCAACGCAAAAGAGGCCAGCCAGCTGTTGTCGCGCGCAGCGAATTTTGCAAGCCCGGACATCGTAACCAAACGCATTGACGATCAGCTTAGTGTGTCAAGGGGCCTGTTAGAGGCAGGCATCGCGCTGCGACCTGGCAGCGCGGCAATTGATGCGATTTCGCGACTTGTCGTATAGTGATCATCGTGGGGCTAGGGGAGCCATTTTACTCAGGTGGATTGCCAGGCGGGCGAAGTCGCGACGTCATCCCCTGACCGCCCCAAAATTCCGCGTTTTACCGCAGAGTGATGACGCAAGGAGCTGTGTGATCATTGGGAAGTGAATCGCCGCATACGCCGGAGGATATGAGCTTTCTCTGTTGTCTCGGAGGATCTTCGGTTGCGCGCTATCGAAGCGCTCTGTCCGACATTGACTATTTCATTATCTCGCGGGAGGAACATTTCACCGCGATTAAGCGTGCCTGGTGTATGCAAACTGGAAAAGTTGACTACGAAACGCGTACCCTCGAATGGCTGGCTGACTTCGTTTCTTGCTTGGACGGCTTCACAGCAAACCTCAGCGGCGGTCACTCTGCTCTCAATTTTTGGGACATGCGTTTCGCTGCACGCGTAGTGCTTGGCAAGACCGTGTCTGGCTCGGCCGACTTGAAAGACATTCTCGAAAGAAGACGAGACCTATTGCGGCGCGCCCTCGCTGGGTATTTTTCATCCTTTCTTTTGTCAACCTATGAAGACGCGCTGGGGCTTTGTCTGTCCGGCAGATATCGTGAGGTCCCAGTCATCGCCGGCGAGCTTGCCCAGCGAGCAGTGCTTGTTGCACTCCTTCAGCTGGAGCTCGTGGATCCCGCGCCAAAGTGGAGTTTATGCATCGCTTCTGATCATTCTGATATGGCTGTAAAGCATTGCGCAATCGCGTTATTAGACCACCTTGGAACGGATATTCGGCCGAATCCTGCGCACTGGGCAAACTCCTTGCTCCGACTCACGAACAGCGTGGTCGCCGCGGGAATGGCAGGTGCGGCCGCAAGCGAGGAGCCAGGTAAGTACACCGAGGCGACAGATGGCCTCTCGATGGACCAGAGCATTCCATATTGTTTGATGGGTGTACCCGGTTATAACACGCTCATGGACCTGCGTTCCAATAAGGTCCATGCCTGCAACGTCCATTTCTTGAGACATATAGCGGCGGGATCATTCCCGGCCATTTGATCCTCTGTGGCAAGAAGGAAGGCTGATAATGTTGGTGACATTCGAAGGTGGTGACGGCGCAGGTAAATCAACCATTGCGGCCATCGCGGTGGACAGGATTTGTGCCATGGGGGTCGACGCGATATTGATTGCGCCAAAGAGACCGCGTATCCGGGAGCCGGCACTTGCTGGCTACATGCAACGTTTTGCGTCGATTTTGTGGGAAACGGGAGAAGATGAAAATCGGGAAGACTTTTCGACGGATCACTGGCTTCGGTTGTCCTCAGCATGGTACGAAATCGTTGACACAGCAGTCATCCAACCCGCTCTGGACAGCCATGATGTAGTCATACTGGATACGTGGTACCACAAGTTGATCGCGCGATTTTCAATGAAGGCTGGCATCGAAAGCGTCAGTCTTGATGAAACTTACAAACGCTTAACACGACCAGATATGACAGTGTTCCTTGACATCGAACCCGCCCAAGCTGCCCAAAGGAAGAAGATTTTCGGGCCATCGGAATGCGGTAACCTCGATGGGCTAAGAGGGCAAACGGCCGAGAACTTCATCGCCTACCAGTCTCGTGTTCGCCAAAGCTACCTGCGCTTGGCGAGACGCCACAGTTGGTTCGCAGTCAACGCCGGCGGGCATTCTGCCGATGAGGTTGCTGCGCACGTCGTAAATTCGATCGCTGGCGTTTTAGCAAGTCATAGGTCGCGACGTGCGACTATGACATCGGCGCGCCCGCCGCGGTCCGTACCTAGCGGAAGGCACTGATGTCGGAGAACGAGCAGGCGTCCGGAACAGAAACCGATCTGGATGACTTTCGACTGGACATTCCGCACGCACCGATAACATCGCGGTTGGCCAGTGCGTTCATTTATGGTCTGATTTTCAACTACGCGCAGGATTCAGCCCGGTCTTGGGCGGCGCCGTACAAGCTGGAAAAAAGGATTGGCTCGATCGAAGCGTCAGCCTTGGCTGTGATGCACGACACAATAGTGGAGAGGATTGCAACGCGGCCCGCTTTGCATCGGTTCCCAAGAGTTGTCGGTCGCAGCATAACGGCTGCGGCGTCTTTGATCCTGACCGAGTTCGATGGCGATCCGCGACGAATCTGGGCCGCACCCTTATCAATTGAGGAGATGCAAGATCGGTTTGAGCGGCTTCCGGGTATTGGTGCGCATAAGGCAATGATGGCCTGCTATCTCCTCGGGGTTTTCCGCTTAGTAGAGCCCGATGAAAAACTGATTAAGCAAATTCGTCTTGAATGCCCAAAGCTCTATGAAGTCAGTCACTACCTTCTCCCGATTGAAATATGCGAGCTGGATTAGGATCTGGGGCCATAGACTATTCTGATTTTATCCCTGTTCTGCTCGGCGGCCGAGCAGCGAGAAGTCCCCTCTAATCAGTGGATAAACTGCGTTTCCGTGGTCGGCGCCTGCCTATCCTCCAGCAACGACTTGTGGGGCTAGAGCGCGAAGTAATCCACAGTGGGGCGAGGTATGTAATTTGATATGTCGCGGTAGTATCCGAGTACACTTTCATGAAAAGCGTCAAAACAATGTTTGATATCGTGCATATCGTTTACCGCCTCGTGTAGGTCGTTTGTCGCGATAGTAGTTACCCCCGTTAAAGCTTCCGCCAAGAGACCTGAATGGCCGAGATCAATGTCAGCCCTCATATGATTGATAAAACAATTAACAAGATCGGGTAACTCATATTTGTCGGCAATTGCGCGTAGATTTTCCTCGGCGCCTGCCATTTCATGCTTTCGAGCCTCGATGAGCTGAAGGCAGCAAACGAGCGAAAGAGCGCTCCTGCGTCCGATGGACTCAAAATTTCGGACAAGTGACAAGGTTCCGACCGTTGGATGCGACGCAGCCAGAGAGTCGCCAATGATGCTTATCTTGGAAAGTGCCGCTTGATAGGCGAGATGATGGTCGATTTCCTCGAGAGCGTATTCGGCCACCACGTCTCGCAATTTCGACGGCTTCATCTCTCTCGCTAAACACTGTAATGTGCGAGGGAGCAGATAGACATAATGGTATGTTTCGATGAGTAGTCCGAGAAACACCTCGCGCGGATAACTCCCCTCGGCCAAGCCCGCGAAAATCCGGTGGAGGCCGATCTGTCGTCGCCACATCAGTGACGTCTCTTCAACCGTAATCAAAAAATCGGAAGCAGGTAATGTCGGTTCCGATTTGCGAGTTTGAAGCAAACCTGCCGTCTGAAATTCATTGATCACTCCGACAACGTCGGCAACAGAAATGCCCGTTCGGTGACTGATCTCACCTACCGTATGCCGTCCGTCAAGAAGACTTTTAAGTCTCAAGAAATCGTCTCGCTGCCCGACACTTCTTTCAAGCTCGAAGTATTGAGTGCCTACAACCAACATTGTTTTGTTAGACGCTGGTTCATCAATGAGAGTGCAATGCCGAAGTCTTGGGCGTTCTTGCATCATGAATCCTCCGGCATTTGTTTGTGGGGTGGCTCAACCACACATCAATACAACTGAGGCCCGAGCGGTTGTAACACCTTCTTCTGATCGTTTGATCGCTATTTTTAGCTCTCTGTCCGTGGAGATAATAACGTTACGATCGTCTGGTACACGAGGATCGTCGTCGATAAGGCTGTCAACCTCTTCCACACTTACCTTTGTGCCCCGAGGAACCTGTACTGTAAGATTACCTGACATTACACACCTCCTTCTTGGATTTACGCTAATTAGCATATTCCTAGATCAATTCTCATGCAATCATTGCGCGCAAACTTATCTGGTAGATAAATCATAGAGATGCGTGGAGCGAGGGTGTCCGTATGTCGGCGCGGAAGCGTACGCATCGCACCCTCTCACATTCAGAGGCAACTTGTCCGATGTCTCTCTATCTTGATGATTTATCCTGTCCAGGGAATTGGAGGTCCCTCGAAGCCGGCGCGACTTAAGGACGAGATGGATTGGCTCTGGCACCTGTGCTGAAAGGGTGTTCAGAACTGTTTTGTGGACTACTTTAGACAGATATCTTCAGGGCCGAGATGGGTAATTCGGTCGCGGCGATCACCACGATTGGTCTAGGCCATCAAGGCGAGCTCACAGAATTCGGACCTTATTATAGACTAAATTGGAGAGGTTGACGCGCAACTCGTTCGTGAACGGCTGTTCGTAAGCAGCTGCGTCATATCCATCAAACCTAACACCTCTCTGCTTAAGACTTCTGAAAACCCTGCAAGTTGCGGAGATGAAGATCGGAATAACATTGATGTAGACTTGGTTTGGCGGATATCGCTCTGCCGCAGCTTTCAGGAACAAGTCGTCAAAGTGAAGGTCGACCTTCAACTGGCGAAGCATTCGTTCTCGATTTCGATCTCCCATTCGCCGTTCCACAGCTGGAGAGCTGAGAGCTAAATCAACGCGGAGGAGAAAATCCTGCGCCTTATAAAGCTGGCGTGCTACCGAAGGCACGCCCACAACATCGTGACGAGCCAAGAGAAACTCTGCTCCCAGGTATCTTTGCGGGCCGCCGCCCTGTGCCATGTCAGCATTCCAGCTTAAGAACAAGTCATGATCTCTGTGATGAAGCGCATTTCTCAATAGGATGAGCAACGCCGTATCGGGGTGGTCGAAATATTCGAAGTCGTCCTTGTCGACATCATACAGGGTATGAAACGCTTCCAACTTCGATTCAAAAGCGCGATCGAGGTTGTCGATTGCTTCCTCAAGGTCGACGTGCTTGAGGGTTGCGAAACCCAAATTGGCCTCAGCGTACCGTCTCATATTGTTCGACAGATTGCCGATCGCTCGCTGTTTGATTTTCATCAACCCCTCAAGATCCGATTGCCACGCTGTCCCGAACGTCTGTGGCAGCCACCAATTCAGCGTCTCAACACGCCTAACTCCACAACGATCGAGTACCTGGAAAAGGCGGGACTACCTCTATGCCGTTTCGTAAAGCGCCGCAGGAATTCTCGGCATGCCGGGACGTTGAATGTACGCAGCGTACCGTTGCTGAACACGGGTGATAAACGGCGGCAACAATCGTCCGACGCGCTCTCCATTCTCTTTTCGGATTTGCTTAATTGTTTTGATTTTCAGGTCTTTGTATTTGATCGCGAAGGTTTTGCCTCCTATCATCGCAAAGACGATTGTTTCGTTATCTTTCTCGTCATTAAAATTCCCAAATTCTTTATTGATCCGTTCTTCGACCCCATCCACGACCTTCGCCTGCAATAAATAGAGCGGCAGGTCCTCATTTCCTCTGAGGCAGTCACATTCTGCTCGAATGTTGATCCAGTAGGACTTCCGATTATCCTGAACTGGAAATTCGAATACGTCACCCGGTGCGTAGATATCTTCTTTAAGTCTTTCGTTCCGAAGAAATCTCTCGCCTTCGAGAACTCGGTACATCGATTCTTGGTAGGCGGCCTGTTCCTTTTTCCGCTGTTCCTCGACGGTCTCGATGAATGGTGTAAGGTCGAGGTTCAGAAGGTCCATTCGAGATTCGACCAGCCGATTGATCAACTTGCTCATCTCGACCTCGGGGGGCACCTCATCTGCTCCAAAAGTCTGCCAAAGAAGTACCGGCCAGAATGGCGTGCGGTTATGAAGGTCGATGAACAGTTCGTTAGCCGCACGTAAGAAGCCTCGTTCCCACGTCTTAAGTGTCAATACGGATGGGGTGCGGTTGGCCCATTCCTCGAGTACGTCATACAGCTTATCGGTTACCTCGACTTTGCGCATTACGAGGATATGAGACTCTTCGACGCTCCTATGAAGATCAGGATCAGCAGAAAGCTCATCCACGACACGCCCCGGATCTTCGTTTGTGAAGATAAAAACAGGAGCGTGTCTGCTCTGGCTCAAACGTTTGAGAAAGGCGATATTTTCGGCGATCATCTCCTTGTCAAGGCCTTCCGGAAGTCTCACACCCGCCTCGAGTGGAATTCCCTCGGTGCTGTTGCTGAGATTCCAGTCCATTATGAAAAATGAAACTCTGGAAAAATGCTCTAGATCATAGTCCGCCTTGGGAAGAGATAACAGCTCGATTGCATGGCCGCCGACGGCGCGGATGTTGGCGAGGATCTTGCCGATCGCCTCTTCCGTGCCAATACCGTTATCAATAACTACGGCGATACCTTTGAAGAGGTTGGGAACACTGGCGTTCATCCCTGCTCCTTCACGAAAGAAACAATCAAGTTTGCCCCCTTAAGAATGCGTTGGTCTTTGCTCGCGATATCAATCGTATACTCGTGGCGTTCAAGCAGCTGCCGAGCGATATAAAGTCCCAAGCCTCTTCCGTCCTCGCCCTTTCCAGAGAAAAACGGCTCGAACAGATAAGGTATGTCTTCCTCACGGAACCCTGGTCCGCTGTCAGCGAATGTCATGGTACCAGCATTGCCATCAAGCAAGATCTCGATCTCCCGAGGCTGCGGAGCGCCCTGAAGCCAATAAGCAGCATTGTCAAAAAGGTTGAGGAGCAGTTGGAGCAGCACGGCGTCGGTCGTCTTGGCAACAAGAGGGGAGCCGATAGTTTCGACCCTGACTTCGATCGCGTTACGCTCCATCAAACTCTTGAAGATTTTGGCGACCTTCTCGACAAGATCGACGACGCGTATATCCTTCCGACGTTGCTTGGTCGATCGGAAGAGGAGTTGCATGTCCGTCATCTGCGACTGCACGAAGCTGAGCAGGCCACGCATCGCAAGAAGTTCGGCCCTTAGCGCCTCCTTGTCGATCTTGGCATCGCTTTCGCTATGGGAGATCAGCTTATCTATGGCCGCCATGACGCGCTGCATTGCTAGCATCAGGTCGTGAGACGCCGCCTCGACCGACAGGCCAACGCCCGCCAGATGCTCGGTGTTCTCAGCACGTTGCACGAGATAGCGGCGCTCTGCTTTGTACTGTTGGTTCGCCTCGGAGATTTTCTCACGGACCGACAACGGCACGTTAGCCGCCGCCGCGGCAGCTACCGCCTCCTCCATAAGGGATTGCACCTTACCCGTTCGGAAGACGTCAACATCCTGAGATTGTTTCGTGCGCTGCTTGTAGAGGCTATAGGGGCTTTTGCGCACCCACGCCAAGAAGGTCTGCAGCAAGGCCCTGAAGTCGTCGACGGCTTGCCCTGTGTCTACGAGACCTTCTCTGCTGGTCTTATCACGCAGGTTGCGATTTTCCGACTGAGAGATGTTGACGAAGCCGACCACCTGGTCGTTGCTAAGGAACTCGCTGGCCCGGACGGTGCCTCGGCGGACATCGATGAGGAGCCAGTCGTCGTCCGGATCGCCATAAGGGTAGACCCTGATCCCATCTCGGTAGAGATAGATCCGATGGCCCTTTATTAGATCTTTGTCTTTCTTGTCCAGTTGCAACTTGCCTTTGGCGTCGTTGCTGAAATCAAATACGTAGAACGAAAAGCCAAACGAGCCACAGTCGGTGCGCAAGTTCTCCGCTTCGGCCGGCTTTAACCCTCGTCGACTCAGATACTCGCGAAACACGGCAAGTCCAGTGAGGTCGGAATCTGTGAGCTGCAGTCGCTCCAGCCTGCCATCGATTTCGAACTCGAACGTCGCCGCCTCTTCGTTGTATTGACCCTGGATTTTGAAGACCGAGTGCTCCTTTAGCAGCACATCTAGACGGTCACGCAGGTCCGAGCCGAGCGGTTCGTATGTCTCACCGCGATATATGAAGACCGAAAAGTCTTCTTCGGTCGGCGTGCTATCGCCACCCCCTTTGGCATCATCCCCATTATCCGGCCCCGCAAAAGTTGACTGAAGTCGGCTTAGGTCCTCGTAAACCTTCTCAACCTTGAAGCGCGTCCACATTCCTACGGGAGGTGAGATCTCAATACGGGTGCCTTGGGGACGGCGCGTTTTCTTGCGACCGCCGAGATCGATCTCCTCTTCTAAAATCGTCGCGGCTGGCGAGACGACATCGAATTGAAGCTCAAGTTCATCCAGGAACATCGCTTGGTTGTCTTGGATAAAGTCCTCATCGTACCCTGCCAGCTTGAGCTCGATAATATTCTCGGACAATGAACCCGCGGGGCGCGTGATCATGCGGATATCCCGTCCCAGCTTCAGTAGGGCGAAACGGCCGATACCCTTTTCACCTTGGATGATGCGTCCGCTTTCGGTCCTTCGCTTCTCGCCTTTCTTGCCCATGAGCTTCATGGGGGTGGCAGGATTGACCCAATGGTTCTCGATGATGTCGGATGACATCCCGTGGCCGTCGTCCTCTACGATGATTGTGGCGTTTGGACCTGCTTTGAAATTCTCGTCAAAATCCTCAAAGGTCACCTTCACCCAGGTCGCATCAGCGTCGTATGAATTCTTGATCAGTTCGGATAGCGCGACCTGCTCGTTACGGATCAGCTGGTCCCCAAGCATTGTCAGAAGCCGGGCATAGGGTTTGAACTTCAAGGATTTGGCGGTCATCGGCGCTGCGCCATCACGATATATTCCTCCCCATAAATTGCCATGCTCGTCTTGGACGACGAGAGTCGGCCATTCGGTAGTCTGTAAGGCGTATTCGGCTTATTCGATATATGTCTTTTGACGACACGTACCTCGATAAACCCTGCCTCGAGTAAACTCTCAACTAAATGATTCGCATTGTCGATGCGCACTCCATTAAGTTGAGTGTTTCCGATCACGAATACAGAAATACCGCCAGAGCGCAAGAAGTCATAGCAACGCTTGGCTACCTTCTGCATATCGAGGAAATAACTAGCCACAGCCTCGGCTAGGGCCCGGTCTTTGTCGAAAAGACTGAACACTATCTGCAATCCGACAGAATTGAGATCTCGGATAGCTGTTGCGAGGTTCGCACGCCTGCTGCTTGTTCCGATCACGCCGGGGCGAAGATCTCGGTGATCGTCAACGAAGCCCAGCCACAGCGCCGAAAGCTGGTGCAGGTCTGCATATTCATAGGACGTAGCGTATGGAGGGCTAGTGACGATGAGGTCGATCGCCGAACTGGGGCGCTCCACGTCGATCACGTTACCACAAACGATCTTGGATTCGGGGCGAGGAATATGCGCGATCTCTGACCAAGCCGACGCCATCAACTGGCACTGCCGGCGAAAGGCCTCAAGCACAGGCAAGGGGCGCTTGCTGTGATCTTTGGACGGCTTGGTTGACCGCAGTCGCCATTGGGAAGCCGGTTTGAGTATAGCCGAAAAGGCGCACTGAAAAGCCATGGCCTCTTCGCTTTCGCCACCTACTTCGAAAACGATCGCGTTGCTGAGCCTGGCGAGATCATCGAATTGACTCGCTTCGTACCATGGCGCCAGTTTTTGAATCGCTCCTGCCGAGAGTGTCGGCAACCTAGAGGCGATCTCGAATTGCTTAGCAATCCTGTCCGCGCGTTCTTCGAACCCTGACGGCTCGAATCTACTGCCTTTGACGCGAGCAATCAGCGTGGCGACGGGATTTATATCGCAGCCCCAGAACTCGATATTCCGTGCCGCCGCCTCGTAAGCGACTGTACCGCTACCACAGAAGACATCGGCTACCCTTTTGACCTCGACGCCCTGTTGCTCGGCGTAGCTGAAAGCGTTGTTCACAAGAAATGCAGGAAACCTTGCGGGATAAGCGTGAATACGATGTATCTTGGATTCAGGCATCGCCGATTCGGTCCAGCCGGGCGAAAATGGTGCGGGAGCCAACCGGTTGTATTTCCAGCGCGGGAGCTCGCTAAACGCTTGGTCATTGATTAGAAGCATGGGCCATGGAGAGTCGGAGAAGGTTATTGAAGCCCAAGGATAGATTGTTAATAGTTATCGGGCAGTTACGACCTACGGTCGCAAGTGCCTATCAAGCGAACTTGAGAACCGAAATCGACGAAGTATTTTCACTTCTCGATGACCAGCCCTGCCGGAGCTGCGCATGAAAGTGCGCTCAATCCATCCGTTCCCCGCTCGAATGGCCCCCGATTTGGCGCTGACTTCACTTGAGCACCTGCCTGCGGGCAGCACTGTCCTTGATCCAATGGTCGGCTCTGGCACGGCCGTACGACAGGCGCTGGAGCTCGGGCACGATGCCATTGGCTACGACCTTGACCCCCTCGCCGTCCTAATGAGCAGGGCCTGGACCACGGAAGTGGCTGATGAAGACATTGGGAGTGAGCTCGATGCTGTGCTCGCGGCGGTGGCGAACACAGGCAACGATATTCCCCAGCTGGAATGGCAGCAGGACGCCGAGACTGCCCAATTCGTGGACTATTGGTTCCATGAGACTCAGCGTAGCGACCTAGCTAGAATTGCCGCCGCTTTGAACGAGCGCGAACGGGAGGAACTGACATCCGGACGACGTGCGGCACTCAACGTCCTGCGCGTCGCCTTCAGCCGTATCATCATCACGAAGGAGCAGGGTGCCTCGCTGGCCAGAGATACGTCTCATAGCCGGCCCCATCGCGTCGCGACAGTGTCCGATTACAACGTCATGCCCAATTTTGAGCGTTCCGTTTCACAGCTGCGCAAGCGTCTACTCGAGCACCCGCCGAAAGGTCGAGCGCGGATTGGTCAGGGCGATGCTCGGGCGCTCTCGCTCGATGACGCCAGCGTTGACGCCGTGATCACATCGCCACCGTATCTGAACGCCATCGACTATATGCGAGGTCATCGTATGTCGTTGGTCTGGTTGGGGCACTCAATTCCAAACCTCAGAAATGTGCGGTCCAGCTCGATCGGCGCAGAGCGTTCTGCTGACGCGCATGAACGTCATGCCGAAGTCGAGCACATCGCACGCGCTATGCGAGGAGAGGAGCCGATGGTCAAAAGGCTGGAGGGCATCATCGGGCGCTACGCTCTTGACCTGATTGTAATGACCTCCGAGGTCGCCAGGGTACTGAGGCCCGGCGGCAGGGCTACTTTTGTGGTGGGCAACAGTTGCATTAAGGGTAAGTTCATCGACAACGCGAATGGGGTGGCGACCGCGGCGGAGCGCGCTGGGGTGATTGTGGTGGAGAGTAGGGAAAGAGATTTACCAGCGGCGAACCGCTATCTGCCTGTGTCTGGTGACAGCCTGTCGAAGCGTATGCGCACGGAAACTGTTCTCGTTTGCCAAAAGCCGAAGTGAGCGACATGCGGGTTTTCTCAGACTTCTACCGATATTCGCACCCGCCTCTAGAATCTCGCTACCAGATGCTCGTGATCTCGCGGGCAAGGGCGTTTTAAAACAGAAGATTGGCGGAGCTCTTGGCGTGGCGATAGAAGCGTGGGATCCGAAAAGTAGGCGCTGGGTTCTCTACCAAAGCGAAGCCGAGCATAGCGCCGATTGTCAATCTCACCCCTACGAGAAGATTCCCAAGCGGGTGTTTCTAGACACCAATGTTGTCAACCTCCTTGTGACGAGCGCGGAGCAAGTCTTCGAGCAGGCTCACATTTCGGAGGAAGTAGACAATACTCGTGCCGAGGACATTGAGGCGCTTATGCACGTTTTCCAGGTTGGAGCCCGGGCTCAGTGGGACCTCGTCGCCAGCCAAAAGACTATCGACGAGATTGTCCTTACGCCGAACGTCTCCGACCGCCAGGACCTCCTTGACTATGCCCTCGAGCTTCTTCAGCCACGCGACGACGATTGTGTTTTCGCGGAGGACTTCGGCCGCCGGCTTATGGGCACTCGTTTTGTCTCAGCATTACCGGACCTCGCTGATCAGATGTTGATCGGCAATGCGGTGGGATACGGATGCGATGCATTCTGCACACGAGACCGCCGAACGATTGTCAAGTACCGCGACAAACTTCCGCACCTCCCCCTTCGAATTTTGACGCCTTTAGAATGGTGGCGGTGTGTCCGGCCATGGGCCGGACTGTTCGTCTAAAGCGACTGCTGCTTGACGATCCCGCCAGCTAGGTGTTGTGCATCGTCGATGCGCCACTTAGCGAGGAATTGACAGCCATTGCTTTGCGCCGATTGAAACCGCTGTGCTAGTCAGCGCACTTGTCGAACAGAACCGAGCGGGCGAACATCAGCCCCGCATCGCTGGTAGCCGTCCAGCACCATCAGATAGGTTTTGTCTTCCGACCGCAGAAATTGAACGCCCGGGATTTTTTTTCTCAGATTGTAGACAAGGGCATCTTTGCGATCCATCGCGACAATGCTTGCGATTGTCTCCCCAAGAATGTCGTTTTCTAGAAGCCTGTCAAATTGGAACTTTACGAAGTCGAACTCGCGGTCGGTCAGCTTGATGAGCTTTCCGGAGGGAGGCATCAGATCCTTGTCCGTCAGTCGGAGCGTGTAACCGTTGAGCTCAAGCGTCTTTTGCACGGCAACAGATCTGATCGAAGTGGCGCAGTGCTTGTGGAGGATTTTCACCATGTCATATATGGTAATCTCCCCTACGAAAACGTCGTTAAATACCCGAACAAACTCTTCATAGCGCACAAGTTCGGGCTCATTTTTGAAGTAGAGAAATATCTTCCTCGTACCGACTGTATTCCGTAACGTCCTAAACTCGCTGAAGTCGCGTGATGCTATAAAGCATATGACATCCTCTCGAATGATTGCGGCTTTGACGTCGGAGATCTCGCGCGTTTGTTCGAGAGCCACACCCTTTGTCGCTGCGTATTCAAGCGCTGCAGCTGCAATCAGAACTTTCTCGTCACTTGCCACGAGTATCTTTTTCATACT
>Ga0102593_1000705_pt1 | contig 46514 bp, 49 predicted proteins | sample AraplaCol_mMS_r2_2_FD_76862 | JGI IMG/M metagenome (GOLD analysis project Ga0102593, IMG submission 76862) | Arabidopsis root microbial communities from North Carolina, USA - plate scrape MF_Col_mMS_r2 (SPADES assembly) (version 2) | ecosystem: Host-associated > Plants > Roots > Endosphere... | reverse complement strand
GTAAGGGAGTGGGGGGGGGGGGGGGGGGGGGGGGGGTGTGGGTGATAGTATGGTAAATTGAGTGATATCTACGGCCGCAAGCCTCTTCTACTGGTGTCTTATTTTCTCTTCGGTCTCGGGTGCATTATCTGGTATGAGAAAAGCCAGTCATATACAATTCTCCAATTTCACTGACTCCAAGTCTTTTAGTGGTGCTGGCTCTCAAATGTGGATGGTCATTCTGGGACGAGCAATTAGTGGAATGGGTGGAGCAGGCATCATGACTGTCAGCTCGGTTATCATCACGGATATTGTTCCCAGGCGTGAAGTTGCATCGTGGAGAGCGTATGTGAATATTGCTATGACCCTCGGTCGGAGTCTGGGAGGTCCCGTGGGTGGATGGTTAAGTGATACAATTGGATGGCGCTGGTAAGTCGAGGCAAAAGAGCCCAGTTCGGGATCAATTTAACTTACATTCGACAGGCTATTTCTCTTGCAAGCACCCTGTGTTGCATTGGCCGCGTTTCTGGTTATCATTAAGCTTGAAGTGGCTCAGAAAGCAGCATCCGATGAAGAAACCTCCCTTTCAAAGCTCGCCAAGGTGGATTTCCTGGGAACCGGTCTGCTTGGATCTGCAATCGTCGCCATTACTGGTCTCCTTGACCAAGGAGGAAAGTCTTTCGCTTGGAATTCATGGCTTGCGGCACTCATGGGCGGAGGGGGATTACTTCTTCTAATCTCATTTGTGATTGTTGAGGCTTTTGTCGCCAAAGAGCCCATTTTCAACCTTCGCATTCTACGGAGACCCAACGTTGCTACCAGCTACACTATTGCGTTTCTTCAGATCACAGCCCAACTTGGAATGTTATTTTCCATCCCATTGTACTTTCAAGTTACTGAAAATGCTTCAACTACAGCGTCGGGAGTCCATCTCGTTCCTGCTGTGGTCGGAAATACCGTCGGCGGCCTTTTAGCAGGGGGCTTCATTGGCAAAACTGGACGCTACAAGGCTCTTCTTATCCTGGCCGGTCTTATTGCATCAATCTCCTATGTCCTTCTTTATTTCTTCTGGAATGGACATACATCATCCTGGGAATCTTTATACATTTTCCCCGGTGGAATCGGCACTGGCATTGCGTCCGCATCAGCATTTATAGCCATGACAGCCCTTCTGGCCCCGGAAGAAATGGCAATGGCTACCGCGGGATATATGCTTCTGGTTAGTTTTGCAATGACTGCGGGTGTTACGACTTCAAATTCCGTTCTGGGGATGGAATTCCAGCGTCAGCTTCGTCGGAACCTACGAGGATCTGGCTCGGAGAAGGTCATTAGACGTGCGATGGCGAATGCAGGTTATATCAGCCAACTGAAAGGACAACTCCGGGAGATAGTTCTAGATTGTTATCTCTCTGGGCTCAAGCAGACGTATATTGTCTCCTTTTTGTGCTCCATTGGGGCCGCATTCTTTGGATTGTTCATTCGCCATCACCAATTGTGAAAATAATCCGCGAAGCACTGCTCATGGTACTGAAGCATTCAATATAATTACCAAATCATATCATTCTCGAGTATATGACTAGAAGATACCAACAGACTAAATGATTCGGATATCTATCTCCAAGTATCACTCACTGTCACGGCAGTCGTCGCACACGCCGCTGGAACGGTATAAGAACGATTTGGATCACTTTCCCACTGAATGGTTCCATCGCTCTCAACACGAATATACTTATACTGAATAACCTGTCCAGCTGGCAGGGTCTTCGTGACATACCATAGGTGATTCGAGCTAGTATACTTGTCCGCACTCAGTGTAATTGCGTTGCTAGTGTCCCAACTACCCAGCGCAGCGATTGATCCAGCCAACTTGATATTCTCACCATATGTCGTAGTAGCGATGACATTAAAGGTGACCGCCACAGAAGTTGGGGTGGTGCATGAACCAGTCGTGGTAGTCGTCTTCGAAGTCGTCGTGGTTTTGCTAGTTGTCGTTACGCCAGTGGTAGTAGAGCTCGATCCCCCGATCAATGTGCTTGGCCAATTCGTGTTTGTCGCCGTGCTGTATGTTCCTGTTGCAGAGGTTGCATAGCATTGCCCTGGGAAACTGCTTGCAGATGTCTCGCCCCATGAAGGGGGCACAACCGAGTTACGACGCATATTCGCTGTGAGAAGAGCTGCATATGACCAAGTCAAGTCGCGAGCTGACTCTGGCGTTCCATCGCTCTTCGAGAATTGTTCTGACATTGATCCATTTGTATAAGCATATTGTTCCTATGAATAGTCAGTGGTGTTACAGAATTCAATTCGGTTATGGGTGGATGCTTACTGCAATGCTCATATAGCCGTCCGCATATGTCTTGACAGCGCTGACAATCGACGAATATGTAGCACTGCTCGAGGAATAGGTGCCAGTAGCGGCTGAGCTATACAAATCCTTGAAGAAGTTCAACGAGACGCTGCTGATGGTGAGGGTACCAGCCTTGTCCCACTGATAGAGAGCATCGTAAAGAAGCTCAGCCGCAGCCATCGTGCACAAGTACCAAGGGTTGCCATTATAATAAGAGTCCTCGGGGTAACGACCAACAGCAACAGCTTGTCCCGCTGACTTTCCTGAGTTGACGGTATATATAGACCGGAAAGAGTCTGTTACCACTTTATGATTTGCAAGTGCACGAGCCGAGCAAGGCTGGAAGGTCGTGTCATCACAACCTGCCTCGGGATCGAATGTATGGATGCTCCCAAGGATGGTATTTGCATCCTTTCCAGTACGACTACTCCCGAAGTTCGCCAAAGTGTAAGAACCTGTCCAATATGATTGCAAGAAGCATAGGATTTGGGGTGCCTGGGAGTCGCAATAAGAACAGGAGGATCCCACTTGACTGGCAAATTTACTGCCCTCGACTAGGGCACGATGTTGAACGGCGGTGGTGAAGAACGATTCCCCGTTCACTTCTTCCCATAAATCTGACATTCCTTTAGTAAAATTCAACCCTGTGATATTAGAGTAACTTACCATATCCAGAACTATTCCAGTACTGTGCGACGTAGGAAAGATCGTTACGGACAATTGGCCAAACGATATCAGCAGCCGTAGATGTGTATCCACCATCCTGGAAACCATGTTAGACTGTTTATGGATTCCAGGGAATAAACTAAATGCACAATAACATACAATCAGCCATTGTCCGAATGCGATCAGTGCAGTGGCCCGGAGAGCAGGGCCATCACGCTGAGGTCGTCCCCACGACCCAGTGTACGAGGTCTCATCCACATTGAACTTGGGTTCGCCAAGTCCACCACTTGAAAGACCTCCTGAAGGGTTCGAGATAGTCTGGATGTAAGCCTGGGAACTGATGTACTCCTCAATGACGGTGAGTAGGTCCGTATCGCCGTTCTTGAAAAGATCCACTAGCGTTTTCACAACAAGAGCCGAGTCACGAGTCCAGGTGTAATAATCTTCGGTCTTGGTGTTAGCTTTAGACTCAAGAAGGCTCAACATCATATCATGACTCACAGTCAGGATTGCTTGTACTCGGACTGGCAATCACGATACCCGACTTGGAGCTTTTCGCATACGCCCCATCAGACCCAATATTATCCAAGATACCTTCTTTAGCAAAAGGAACTTCAGATGCCAACCAGGTATCTAGACTTTCGGTTGCACGGGGGGCGAGCTGCGGGGCAGCTAGAACAGTTGAGCCAAAAGTCAGGGCACACAGCGTAGTCCAGAATCGAGGAGCCATGATGATGGGTCGATGATGTCTGTTCTGTCGTTACAGACGGGTGCTCGCATGGCTTTTATGCGTAGCCTGATTCCTAACATTCGATTTGGACGTATTTCGAACGCGATCGTGAAATTACAGGGAGCATGGCTGACGGTGGGGAAGTGTGATGAAGCGGAGATCGAGGGGGGCTGCAGGCTTGCAGACTTTCTTTTCGTCCGTGCTAGTGTTTCTTCTGCATGATTTGTGCTTAGACTATATTTTCAGTTCTCCGAATGGTATCCACTGGAAACAATTGCTTTTTCATCAGCCTGGCCCTGTCTTCTCTTGGTTTGCAGAATTGCACGTTCATTCTTTTTGGACTATTTGCATATAATTTGAATTTCCACCTGGTCCAAGTATTTTTGATGATATTCAAGTCCCTCCACCACGACCTCATGAGCTCATATTTTCTCCTGAAACTTGCATTCGGCTTTAATTACTCACACCCCGCAGATTCTCCGTCCCCTGCTAGTTCAACGCCCATCGGGTCATTCGGAGATGTGACCACCAATCAACTCCCTTCATCCCATTGTCCCTGGACGCGTCGGCTTCGCCTAAGAATGAGGCGTTTTGGCAAGAAATGCGATCTGCATGAGGAGTGGACAATGACGTGCGTCTATTTAAGAACAATCAGCACTTCGGACCACTTCTTTGTAAATGTGGAGAAGTCCGGATCGACCATCTTCGACTAGTGCGCGGAGGATCTCCCCGTTGAAGGCTGGCGTTGAACGCTAAGATGAACCTTGCAGAGAACATTATTAGCCGAGCATATTCATTTCGCGGATTGCTGTAGAATACGGGTTTGAGTTTGGCGTCGACTGCACATTTCAAGGTACTCAACGTCGAATATCGACGGATAATAGGCGAAATCCTCAGTATCTTTGACTTTTTCAGCGCCGAAGACTGACGTCGGGAATATCACGGCTATATCTCTTCCTACCAGCGACATGGAAAGATCTTGAGGTGAGTGCATAAGGTTGCATCTAATATGCAAGCTACTGAAATAGAAAGGTCTCCATACTGACATTCTAATTTACCAAGACTATAGCTTCCATACCAAGATTCTCTACCTCAACCTGCTCCAATCATGATGCCAGGCACGGATTGATGAAAAATATAAACCCATCTCGCTCCCAACTATTCGCTCTTGGCCCCGACAATCAGCCGAAATCCATTTTAAGCTATGAAGACAAATACGCGCAAGATATACCAATATTCAGTGCTCTTAATATTGTGAGCCTTCGTATATAAAGCACACAATCGGTTACATACTGGTCTCCAGAAAGAAGCTTGCATCTTACAAGCCAAATCAAAATGTATATCATCTTCGCGGCTCTACTGCTGCTTGTGAACAGCATTTCTGCGCTCACTCCTGCGGAGTGGCGCTCACAATCAATATACTTTTTACTCACTGACAGATTTGGACGAGAAGACAAGTCAACTACGGCAAGCTGCAATGTCGCTAATAGGGTAAGCACTCTTCTCGATTTGCAAAATGGCCGTGCAAACTAACATTGTTAGGCCTATTGTGGCGGAAGTTGGCAAGGAATCATCAATAACGTACACAAGGCAACATCATCCATTAACCTGTATGCCCGGCTAATTCTCTGTAGCTGGACTACATTCAAGATATGGGATTCACTGCTATTTGGATCACCCCAGTTACCGAACAGCTTCAGGGCAATACCGGATATGGGGAAGCCTATCATGGGTATTGGCAACAGGACATGTAAGGCTGCCAGAATATTGCTCTCACAGGAAGCTCATGTTGTTAGATACGACGTGAATGAGAAGTACGGCACGGCTGCAGATCTACTAGCACTCTCAAACGCTCTTCATGATAGAGGTATGTACCTCATGGTCGACGTAGTAGCAAATCATATGGTAAGCGACAAACCCCACTCTATTTGACAGTAATAACCATACCTCAAGGGATATAATGGCGCCGGAAATACTATTGACTACAGTGTTTTCAAGCCCTTCGATTCCTCCTCATTCTTCCACTCATACTGCCTCATCACCGATTACAATAACCAAGACAACGTGGAAGATTGCTGGCTTGGCGACACAACCGTTTCTCTTCCTGATCTCAACACCGACCTATCGTCTGTTCAAACAATCTGGTACGACTGGATTTCGGATCTGGTCTCCAACTACTCAAGTATGAGATCCTAGCTCTTTCACCGTAATCAGTAACTAACGGTTTATCAGTCGATGGTCTCCGCATCGACACAGTCAAACACGTCCAGAAATCCTTCTGGCCGAGCTATAATAGCGCGGCTGGGGTATATTGTGTTGGAGAAATCTTTGACGGGAATCCAGCTTACACCTGTGATTACCAAAATTACATGGACGGTGTCTTGAACTACCCCATGTGAGTGATCCAAAGGGCCTGCAATATTGTAATAAATCTAACCCATTAGCTACTACCAATTGCTCTATGCTTTTCAATCCACGAGCGGAAGTATTAGCAACCTGTATAATATGATCAGCACAGTTGCCTCTGATTGCAAAGATCCCACATTGCTTGGCAATTTTATCGAAAACCACGATCTGCCTCGATTTGCTTCGTAAGAAAGTTCCGTCCTTTGGGAGAACTCTTTCTAACCGATTAGATTCACGAGTGACTACTCTCTTGCGAAGAATGTTCTCTCATTCCTTTTCTTCTCGGACGGGATTCCCATTGTCTATGCTGGTCAAGAGCAGCATTACAGTGGAGGCGAGGACCCTGCAAACAGAGAGGCTACATGGCTCTCGGGCTACTCGACGAGCACTGAATTATACAAACATATCTCGACGACAAACAAGATCCGCAAGCTAGCTGTCTCTTCTGACTCCTCATACATAACATCCGAGGTAAATTTATCTTTTTCAAGCTTCGCTAGATAAAAGAGAAGCTCTAACGGAATGCAGAATATACCATTCTACCAAGATAGCCATACAATTGCCATGAAGAAAGGATTCAGTGGTTCACAAGTGGTTACAGTCCTCTCTAACTATGGCTCATCAGGTAGCTCATTCACTCTAACTCTTGGGGGCAGCGGATATTCCTTCGGCACCGAGCTCATGGAAATGTATACCTGTACATCTGTCACAGTCGACTCCAGCGGAAATATCCCAGTCCCTATGGTATCCGGCTTACCTCGAGTATTGATGTTGGCCTCTGTTGCCAAGAGTAGCGGACCATGTGCATCCCCAGGCTCCACAACAACAACTAGTGCAACGACCAGCACTACAATGTCCGCTTGTACTAAAGCAACTGCATTGCCAGTACTATTTAAAGAGACAGTGACAACCTCCTATGGCGAGAACATCTATATCTCAGGCTCAATCAGCCAGCTTGGCAACTGGGACACTAGCAAGGTGATTGCTCTTTCTGCAGACCAGTATACCTCATCCAATCCTCTTTGGTATGTCAGTATTACTCTTCCAGTGGGCACGTCATTCGAGTACAAGTTTATCAAGAAGACTAGCGGATCCTCTTCGGTGACCTGGGAAAGCGATCCAAATCGCAGTTACACTGTTCCAACTGCATGTTCGGGAACCACAGCTACTGCAGCGGCAACATGGAGATAGGAAATTCACGGCTTGATGTAATTATTTCAAAGCTTTGAGGAATTTGATTTTTCTCATTTGACTTTTGTATTCAGTCACTGCAAGAGGCTTTATGACTGTACTATCTGCTAGATGTGGAAAGATCCAACATTTTCCAGAATGAAATTATACGTATCCTGTCTGAAATCGTCCTGAAGAAGAGCACCGCGGTCGTTAAAAACCTGCATCAAGGTGTGATTTGTTCCCCAGTCGGGCCATTCCATGAAGTCCTTGGCCCTGGAATTGGGATCAAGATCATACACGAATGACATGTAATACGAATGAAACGACTTGGACGCGTAGTTGGGCAAAATTCCGTTGAAAACTTGTAGGATGTCAGACCCATGGAATGTCCCAAGGATAGGAGTACCATAATCATAGCTGGAGAGGTAAGACCACGCAGCTACATCTGGCTTTGCTTCTTTTGCAAGCTTAAGGAAAGCTCGTCGAGTTAGAGTAAAGGTCAAGTCTCCCAAGATCGCAGCAATTCGTTTATATTGTGGGTACCAATTGTTGAAGACTCCGGTGCGGAATGGCGACCCATATGTTGTAGTGTCTGGATAAGTTGCCACGAGCTCTTTAAGTTGGTCTTCAGATGCGCTGTGGAAGAATATATTCTTCAAATACTCGACGATCTGGGATGTTGTTGTGATATTGGCTTGAAATAAAGCGAATATAGTACCTTCATCCTCCTGATCACCAACGATGAAAGGCACAGAGGCATACTTCCCACTAGTGACCAGATTTTCTGGAGAATCTGTCAATACCTTTCCATCTGGACGAGGAAGATATGAGAGAGCAACAGAGTTATACGACAGAATTCCAGGGACAGAATTAGCTGCGTTGAGAAACTTAGTGTAGTCCAATCCGCGGAGACAAGCAAGAGTATCACTGGCAGATGAGCACCCTGCATTGTCAACAACGGTATCATATACCGCTTGTCCCTTGCTACTGTCAACGGGGTCCGCTGGTACGATACTCCCAGAATTCATGATTCCAGCGCGGAAAAGTGGCGACCCATTATAAGTATTATCTCCGTCGTACAGAGCCATCTGGTCAAAGACAGAAATCGAACCAGCGGATTCACCCCAGATCGTAACTTTCGACGGGTCACCACCAAACTCTTGAATGTTATCCGCAACCCATTCCAGGGCGAGACGCTGATCCAGCAAGCCCAAATTTGCCGAACCATCTTTTAATATCTCCGACCCCGGCATGAACCCAAATCCTCCAACACGGTAGTTCATGGCAACAAAGACTATTGGCATGTCTAACCCCACTGATGCAGAGACCAGGGTAGAGCCATCGTACATCTGAGTTGAACCAAGCTCAAAACCACCACCGAATATCCATACCAGAACAGGTAGCTTTGCGTCGGGCTTTGTTCCAGCTGGACGGCGAATACTAACAGTCAAACAATCTTCACCCGCATTTGTAACTTTTTGGAAAATCGGGATATTGGCCAGCTCTCCCAAGACTGATACCGGGAAGCCACTCGTATCAGTGGAGAAATAGAACTGCGGGCAAGACTTTGCAATCCCAGTGGCCTTGACTGTACCAAGCGAGGACGATATTGGTTTCGGGGGCTTCAGCCGGAGAGACCCAGTTGGAGGCTGCGCAAATGGTATGCCATTGAAACTGTCAATATTGTTTGAAGATGATCCGATAACCGTCGCTTGAGGCTTTGAGAGGGTGACTGTTGGAGCACTCGCTCTCTTTTCCTGTGCCGGTGCTGCAAAAGCAACCGGTAGAGCAACCAGAAAACATAGATAAAGCTGTGACAACTGCATACCGGACTGAAACTAGAAGACTTCTTCGGAATTCAGACTCAGAAAGGGCTGTTTTTCATATCAATTCCATGAGGAAAATCTCTCCCTTATAACCATTTTTCAATAATGCCTCATCCCAGCCATAGTGAATAAACATGTGGTTCCTCGGTTGAGATGAAATATCGCAACGTCAACACTGGCCCCACGATGAAGAGGGGCTCTCGAGAACGAGCCTGGAGATCTTTCCATGCTGAAAGAGGAATCTTCGCCGTGAAAGGTCATGCGTGTGCCAATATCGGGTATATGGACCTGGCGAAATGTCAATGTATGTCAGTATGAAGTTTGGTTGGTCAAAGAGAAGGCCAAGGAGTCAACACTACGAGTGGATAATTATACAAGAATCTCATAGGAGGAGCGTCCGAGTTCGAACCTGTCGTCTGACCCGTTCTGGGCGTGCACGAACGCTGATATGCGATGTGACAACGTCGACCCCGCGAATCCTGAAGATGTGGGGAATATCCTTCACACTAGAACGGCGAGGCTGCAGATCGTCGGATGGACTCGGTTGGTCCGTCAGCATAGCATATACCCAGTGAAATCAGTCATCTGCGAGGAACGAGTGGCAAAAGAGACGAAGCTTTGTTATTCCATTTTCTATTGGAAAGCCCCTTGTTCCTGAATATCGGAGATATAAAGACCACTCATAGCTAGCCATGAATAACCTGAAAGAATCCGGAACGCGGCCATCGCAGATCTGTAGTACTCAAGCAGGATGACTCTTGGAACTTCTAGGCAGCAAATTCCAATATGAATGTCTTTTTTTGGAGCCAATCATTTCAGAGTTTCAATATAGAAAAACCTAGCCAAGCCACGCATGTTCCGGAGGACCTCCCCAAACGAGTCCAAACGATCACTCTGCATTTAATCTATATAGAGTCTGAAGAAAGCAGACACATACCTTATAAATCGACTGTGCAGATGCCGAGGCAGGGTATTATCATCTGATATGTGAGGGAATTATCTTCCGATTTTGAATGTCATTCGAATCTGCCTAGTCATAATATTTGCGTAGTCGAAGTCTGTCCAGCCCCACATCATCGGAAATCAAGAAATTTATATCAAGCATCGAAGATCGTCTCGAGCGAAGATCAATGTTTTTTTTTCCCTTCTTTTTTTTGATGCTGCCATATTGAAAGCCATCATGGTAACATGATGTTAGTCTTTACTGCCTAAGTTGCACTACGTAGTGAGAACTCGCCTTTGATGCCCGCCCAGATAGACCCCTGCTTAGATGAACTATTGTGGAGTCTTCAGGAAAAAGTACTAAGACATGCATATCTAGGGAGTTCGCGATCGCCAGGAACATGTCGACATAACATGACTCCAGGGGCACAAACGTGCTTTTAAAGTGATTCACATGAAGATATCATATTTTTGACACATAGTATATTAACGCCAATAAATCTCAATGCAACACCAACCATGCAATATGATTAAACCATCACCAAAACAGCCAATATTTTCTGATCTCAGAAACTTCATTTCTCGGCCTGCCAACCATCCCACCGCTCAAAATCCCCTGTGTCCAGGTCAAACAAATCCAACATTCGGCCAACACTTTGATTAATGAGATCGTCAACGGCCGCGGCCCGAATATAGAAAGCCGGAACTGGTGGAAAGATGATAGCTCCACTCCGAGTGATTTCCAGCATATTGCGCAAGTGGATGTCACTTAATGGGGTCTCCCTCGCAACAAGAACCAATTTGCGCCGCTCCTTGAGCATAACATCCGCCGTGCGTGATATCAAATCATCGCAGAATCCACTATGTATTGCTGCGAGAGTCTTCATGCTACATGGCACAACGATCATTCCGTCCGTCTTGAACGATCCGCTCGCTATTGGCGCAGCCATATCATTTATAGAGTGGACATGGTCAGCGAGGGCCTTGACATTCGATGGATGGTAGTCTGTCTCATATTTAATTGTTGCTTCGGCCCATTTGCTCATAACAAGGTGTGTTTCGATATTGAGGCGGCGAAGAGCAATTAGGACTTTGATTCCGAGGGCTGCCCCAGTTGCGCCTGTCATGGCGACGACAATGCGCTTTCGGGGAGGTGAAGGTGAGTGGCGATGTTCGGTAGGCATTGTTTCGTGTCCGTGGGAGCTTCCAGGTGAAGCACGACCGGATTGAGGAGTTTGGCTGCCGGAGAGTAGCGAAAGCATCGAAGAGGTTGAGGTATTGTTGGCGAGTCTTCAGAAGTTTTATAGTATTTATTTGCTGATATCAGACGATGAGGTGCACTGAACTGTATAGATAGTTGTGGCTAATAGAAGCAACGCCAGAACATAACGAAATTTTTATATTCAATTGTGGCAAACGGACTATTTGAATCCTCAAAAAGAATCAGGGAAGCTGAATGATTCTTGATCGGCCCGATTTTCAGACTCCGAGGTATTCCGAGGCTCCGATGCCGAGATCCAAACGTGCCGTAACACGCGGGCCGGGAAGATAATGGCCGAAATATAAGGGAAAATCTCAGAGAGTGGAAATATCATTTTTGCTACTGCCCGCTAGTGATTTCCGCTCCTTCAGTTATGTTGAAAAGAATGAATACACTACTAAGGGTCCGCTAAGCACTACAACATCCTACTTGATACTATCGGGACGGGAGCAAGCAGAGCTTGCCAGGATCTTCAATTTAATTATTCCCAAATCGTCGTAATTCAATAAATTACACCATGCCCGAGGGCCTGGTCCTATAAGAAACTGCCCTCTTGCGTGAAATCAAACATCGGTACTGTAAACGTCAGTCGCTGAAAGGCCATCACTGTATTCAACATACCATTCATGATTGAATCCAGATAGGTGACTGGGGATATATCAAATGCATTCGGCATTTCGAAATAGCTATCAAAATTTCTGGAGGAATTAGTAATATTCTTGAAATATATAATAAACATACCCATAAAACGGTGGCGCATTTTGCCCCGTTGCAGTATGCTCATCTTCAACCGGTCGGTCCACTTCTCTATCCAAAGCACCTCGAAGTGTTACCAGTGCGCGAATATGTCTAGCTGATAACCACTGTCGATCCGTTTCCGACATGGACCCATCATCAGACCTCGAATCAGACGCTGAAAAGACATCGATGACTCGCTGTTGTAAATTGCGACATTCAGGGTCGTTTCGAGTCTCCTCCCACATGCAAAGTAAAAGCGTTGAGCTCAACACAGTATGTACCATAGACCAACTACGCAGAGGGACAACACTCAGTGCCTGAAAATCGAGAAACGCTCTCGAAGCATCAATCAGGCTTCCCTTTGCGCGCGACCGCAGTATATCAGAATGTGATACATGTTCCTGTGATTGTTTCATGGCTGGACGGCAAGCGACAGATACGCAGAACGAAGTATGCATTTTGAGTGCTAGGTGTTCGAGGTTTTGTTGCAATGATGTGCAGTTATCCCGTGCGAGGAGATGGGGTTGAGATTTCTGGAAAACCTTGTCGATGTGCTGTAGATATTCGACTGCCCGGTCCCCAGGAGGAATACCTGAAACTTCAGGGCCTAAGATATCAAGCCCTACTCGAGTCAGAAAATGCATGATTTCCGTGTATGAAAGGCCCGGCCTCTCGAAAAACGAGTTGTCAAGAGGCCATCCCGAGACTGATACAATGGCAGGGCGATCATAGCAAAGGCAGAGAAGACTATCTTGCCAGACAATCGTTGACCTATGTGATGTTAGTCTTAATTCAAGCTCTGAACTCGGATTCGATGAATCTTACCACAAGGCTCTCGCCTTTGTTCTCACATACTCAGGCCAGTGGATAGTGCTACGTTCAGTATGCAGGCCCATTGTCTGTGCCAACCGGATTGTTGTACCTAGCAACGCCCAGGCTGCATCCGACTGCCCCGTATTTTGCAAAGTGTTGCCTACGATTAGCAGCGCTTGTATTATATCCAACGAAGGACGAAAAAGAAAGTTGGCCAGTCGAAGTGCATGAAACGATCGACGGGCTGAAGGTCAGCGAGGGCTGCAAGTTATATCGAGCCTAAGAAACGTACCGAAATCTGTCGTTAGCTCCAGACGCTGCGGATATTCAATATCCGAGTAATGTGCACCAGCTGCCAGAGTTGCCAACAGCAGACTAATATGACCTATCGACTTATCCGAGGCCCAACGGTCTATGATTCTATCGGTGTCACGGAAATCACCGTTTGCATGACCATTCAGATAAGTACACAGATCTGATTCAAAGCGATCCATATCAGCGAGGATCGGGTTGAATGGGTACGCCGTGATGCGATAATAGTGAAAGAACCTTGTAAATTAGCATAACCGCATATACAAAGACTAGCCGGTCTCATACTTCAAAACCTCCGTCCGTTGCGGTAAGATTTCCAATAAGGAGCGCCAGCGCTCATGAGGAGTCTTCGAGTCCATAAAAGGATAAGCATTGAAGGTATTCTGTAGACCAAGTACAGATCCAACCTCCCTTGCAACGGAATCATTGGCATCCGAAGCCCTCAAACGCAAAATCGAGACCACAGAATTATCCCCCGAATAGACATAATCCTTCGAGGCATCATCAGAGCGAAAGTCACCAGCATCGGCAGTCATAAAACTATCATTCGCAGCATCACCATCCACATTGCGGCATCCCGAGGCTTCCGAAGACTTGGCATTCCGCGCGCTCCCCGCTGACATGGGCGATGATGTCTCCCTTCGCCCAGCTAGCTGATACGAGCAGATGTGAGGATGCTTGCGACGAACACAGGTACGGCAAGGATGATAACCATCGCATTTCACTTTACGCTTGCGACAGGGGTAGCAGGCGTGTGCTTCGCGTTCTCGGGATTTGAGTCGGAGGACTCGGTCGGCTTCGTCTTGGCTGACGGCCATGCCGAAACGATATCGAGAACTTCAATAAGAGGAGACGAATTGATCCAGTTAATCAGATTCTGGTTAAATGATTTCTTTGATATACTGGGTCCGAATTGTGATGCAAAAGGATGAGTGTCGGCACGTATAAAGTTGGCAAAGGCTTGTTAACGGATCTTCGTGCACAGACCAGTTCAAAATGCTTGAAACGGTAAATTTTATGAAGATTTTCAAGGAGAGGGCATTTTGGACTTTTTACAGTATGGAGTGCTATTTTGAGTAGATCGGGCGAATTTCATCATATATAGCCCTAGTCAGAAATATAAAATACCTAGTGAAACGGTATAGGATGCTCGAGGCAGCACGGTTGGTACGTGCAGGTCGAATGGGGCAGAAGCATGAGGATAAACAGCACCCCAACTAGGGCTATCTGCTAGTACTCTCTCGAATAGACTGTAAATCGTGTAATTGACTCTCTGGGTCTCTTGGGTAATGCTAAAGATGCTATCTAAATGAATGTATATAAGTTCCCTTCCAAATTAGGCCAATTCCCTTACATAATCATCCTACTGGCAGGCAGGCCGATATTCCCCACTACAGCAGGTAGTTATGTTGGCACTTGTGAGCCAAGTTCCAACTCAATGTAATACCTTTGGGGATAATTTATATCCTAGTAGGATATATCCTCAAGATAAGATGGAAGCCAGAACAACCTTTTCATACCAGCAGCTAACTAGCGGAATAGGAATCGTATTATGTACGAGGAAAACCAGTAACACCATAGAAATTGGTAGCAAGTGAACATATATTATTCTATTTATCACTTGATACGACAGTAATGTACAAAAATTGAATATCAAAATCTGACCCGAGAAGACCATCTACTCTCTGAATCCCATCTGCGCCCACTTCCCCTTCACCTTCTCCTTCAAATCCTCCGGATATGAGTTCTCGAAGTCAGCTGGTACCCAGTCACGACCAGTGGTATACTCGGCCGGCATCAGTGCATCAGAAACTACCTTGCCGCCCTGCGTCTTGGAACCATTTCCATGACTCATATACGGGACAAGTGGGAATCCAGGGACATCCTCGTAGAAGATCTCATCAAGACTAGGACGGCAACGGGTCGAGAAAGCCCACATCACATCCTTGCCGTTATAAACATCAATATCATCGCCTACAAGCACGAGTCGATGGATGGTATAACCGGCCTTGGCGTTGAAGATAAGATCGCCAATCTTCTTCGAGAATTCCTTAGAGTTGGTCTTCATTTCACGAAGCTTGGCACCATCGATACGGAGAGCAACCCAGGTGACTTGGGACTCGAAAGGTGCAAACGCGTCCGTGACAGGTAACCCTTCATTCTGACAGAGCTTGCGAATCTCTGCTGCAGCGAGAGATCCGATCATGGTGTGAGTCTCATCCGTAAGACGACCACAGGCAGACATTGGGAGAATGGGGTTGTTGCGGTATGTGATGCGATCGACCTTGTACTTAGGCCAGAGGTGGGTATCGCCCGGGAAGACATAGCCATGCATCTCACCGAATGGACCCTCAGGAACCTCCTCTGTAATAGAAAGAGTGCCTTCGAAGACAATCTCCGCCGTTGCAGGAACGTGGAGATTGTTCGTGTCACACTTCACTACTTCCAGAGCTTCACCCGCGATAGCTCCAACATATTCGGCCTCGCTAACACCATCTGGAATAGGCATACTCGAAGCCATGATAGCAGCCGGAGGGACACCAAAGGCAAGGGCCCAAGGAACGTCACGGCCTTCCTTCTTCCACATCTGATGAATCTGCCAAATGTGCTGGGGCTTGATAACAAGTCCAGCTAAATGGTTCTTATCATGAACCATTGCACGGGCAATGGACCAATTAGTCCATGAGCCATCGGGCGACTGGATAATATGCATGCCATATGTTTGGATGTACTTGCCGCCATCGTGCTGATGGATCATGGGCGCAGGCAGGGTAGTCAAATCAAACTCTCCATCCAAGAGAACATTTTCCTTGCAGGGTCCAGATTCAATAATACGAGGAGGAATAGGAGGCAACGTGGAGGCTGACAGCATTTTATCTAGGATCTCTCGCATCGAGGCTGTGGGTGGTAGAGCCAAGTGGCGTGCAAGACGACCGTATCGATCTTTGGGGGAGGCACGGAGAGATGCTGGGGCACCGAGAATACGGAATAGACCATTCTGCGTGCCGATGAGATTATTGAAGAGTGGTGCTTTGTCGTCAGTCTCGCAGACCAGGCGGGTGATAGCTGCTGCTTCGAGGTGAGGATCGACTGGGTCGTTGATCTCGACGAGATCGTCGTCTGCCTTGAGGGCTTCGACGAAGGTACGGAAGTTGAGGTGTGCCATTGTTGTGGATTGTGGAAGATCAAAAGAGGACTCCGAATCAGACGTTTGAGAGCTATCAGTTGTTTATAATGCTAGTGGCACCGTCTGAATGATGGAGAAAGATCATATTTAAGCATCTCCCGGCTAATTCGGATTGCACGCTGGTGCAGGTCGGGATGCCGTGTCCGAACATCGCAGACACCGAATGACCCGAGCCCGAGATACCGACGTCTTGAATTTGTGTCCTTATGATGAATTGAACTTGAAGACTTTGTTTTGGTATACTATCCACAGCGAGCTCCGATGCCGAGGAACGAGCACCGACTACCGAGTTCTCCACAATAAAAGCAGCGTGCAGATGGTGGGCCACGGCTTCGGAATCGGCAATGCGACTTCTGCGGGGTTTATAACTCAGTGATTTCTTTAATTGACAACTATTGACATCAACGAGACATTTAGAAACAGCGACAATGTTTTACGAGCCTGGGAAAACAGACCATAACCTCCCACATGACCCATTCAAGGTAGGTCCCTGCTTCAGGTGCATTTGCCTCCCGACACCATACTCATTTGTCACTAGGCATGTGTGGTTCCCCGACCGATTGGATGGATCTCAACAAAGAGTAAAGATGGCAAAGCCAATCTAGCCCCTTATTCGCAGTTCAACAACCTCACCTTCGACCCACCCTATGTGATGTTCTCTTCGAACCAAACCGTTTCCGGAATACGCAAAGATACTGTTATAAATGCCGAGGAAACTGGCAAGTTCGTCTGGAACCTAGCGACTTGGGACTTACGGAACGCCGTAAATATCTCCGCTCAACAGGTTCCCCATGGGGTAGACGAATTCACTTTGGCGGAGCTCACTAAGGAGCCCGCGCATACAATGGATGTGCCGATGGTGGCCGAGTCCCCCGTTAAGTTTGAGTGTGAGTATCATTCCACCGTGCGCTTACCTGGAAATCCTCCAATGGGCACGGTCGATGTGGTAATAGGTCGAGTGGTGGCCGTGCATATCCGTGATGAAGTCTTAACCGACGGATTATTGGATGTTCGTAAGACCAAACCGATCGCACGATGTGGCTACTATCAGTACACTGTCATCAATGAGACATTCGAAATGGTGATCCCAGGAATGTCTGAGGATGTAATCTATGGATTAGAAGGAAATGCGCGAAGGAATGCTGAGGTCAATGCCCGTGCGACCAATTAAGGGGGAATTGATAGTAAGAGTTGTGCCAATGTTCGGCTGGCTCCGAGTGGAACCTTCTAAATCTGTAATTAACTCTTGATATCTCGTGTTTTTTAACATCAACTAGAAGTTTACATAGTACATGGGGTATCATGCAGCTGGGGGTGGCCAAATCATCCTGTCTATCATGCAAAGTGGCGCGCTCTAGAAGTCTCCTTGGACCCTGAATCATGCGGCGAATATTTTCACCTTCTCTATTAGGAGCTAGTTTTGTTCGAAAACAAAGAGATAAGCGTGGCAAATGGTCTGGATATATCGAACAAATGAAAAACATCCTCGGTTTTGCTTCTACACCTTCGGAATATGCTGAATTAGGGTTATCACCCGCCACTCATCGTTCTGCCCGCCTTTTTTGTTCCAATGATTATTCTCGGCCAAGACATGATGTTGCACCGCGCACTGCCAGCCAAGTCCAGCCAAGTCATCTTGGCACTCTCTTTGACCAGTGGATGTCATATGCACCATCGCAGCGGGCCAATAGCTCATCAGTAGCCAATCTCCGCCCCAACTCCTATTGTGCAATCCCGGTAAGATCCTGCGATACGCGGCAGCACGCGACTTGTGATTACTGGCAATGTTTACAAACTTGCCCAGACAAAGGTATCCCGGCCAAGGTTTAGGCGAACCACGAAAAAGAAAAGCAGAAAATCAAATGGGAAAAAATCAATCGGATACCGACGGTGCCTGGCTTGGCTAGATAGTACCACACACAACAGAGAGGGAGGCCCAATCGGTTACGACTAAAGATATGTCAAAGCACGCGAGAGATGGTACAGGAGACGTTCACGCGAGATGAGTGCCACTTGAGCTGAGCGCGCTACTCCGTAGTTGGGATTAGATTGAGATAGCTGTCAGGCTAGCTAGAATCGCGACATCTGGCGTACTTTAAAAGCCCGTCTCCCTCTGATCTTCTCCTCATCCGTTGCCTTTTTTGCATCGCATCCCTGGTGATCCACCTGTCACTTTAGTTTTCCGATATTGTTTGGTGTGACTTTTCCTAGCGATGAACGCTACAGATCCTGTCGATCAGGCCGAGATAGCCAAGTCAAAGGCTATCTCCCACGATATCTCCGTAGATGAGAAGCACGGCATTGTGGTGGAGTCTTCTCCTCCATATGAAGAGAATGTGGATGATCTCAAGATGATCCCCACGGATGAGGAGCTGGCCACACTTCGTCGTGTCTCTGGCAGTCTTCCCTGGACCACGTTTACTGTTGCTTTTGTCGAGTTGTGCGAGCGTTTCTCGTACTATGGCACCACGGCAGTGTGTAGGTACCAGCAAGCAAATTCAATTGAAGGTGACAAGAATTGACATTTATAAATTCCAGTCGTCAACTTCATCCAACGCCCATTGCCCGATGGATCAACCACTGGCGCTCTTCTTTCTGACTTCTCAAACGGTGTCCCCGGTGCTCTTGGTATGGGACAACGTGCCTCTACTGGATTGACATTGTGTAAGTACAAAAGTCTCAAATTCAGAAATCGTTTGCAAGTCACTGACTATTTTGACCTCAATAGTCAACCAATTCTGGTCTTACATTATGCCTCTCGTTGGTGCTTGGGTCGCTGATCAATACTGGGGTCGTTTCCGTACGATCTTCTCATCAATCGCCTGTGCTCTTGTCGGCCATACCATTTTGATCATCTCAGCTATTCCACCTGTCATCGCCAAGCCTGGTGGTTCTATCGCATGTTTCGCTATTGGACTTGTTATCATGGGTATTGGAACTGGTGGTTTCAAGTAAGTTTCATCAAAGGATGAAATTCATGGGAAGTTACTGACTTTCCAGATCAAATATCTCTCCATTGATTGCAGAGCAGTATCCAGATGAAAAACCATACGTGAAAACCCTGAAGAGCGGCGAACGTGTCATTGTCGACCCTGCTGCTACTGTCGCTCGCATCTATCTCTACTTTTATCTGATGATCAACATTGGTTCCCTAACCGGTCAGATCAGTATGGTCTATGCAGAGCGCTACATCGGTTTCTGGCTCTCCTACTTGCTCCCCACTATTATGTTCTGCGTTTGCCCCTTGGTTCTTTTCGCTTGCCGCAAATACTACAACCTGGTTCCTCCCACTGGGTCCGTCTATGGGAAATCATTCCGAGTCTGGAAGATCTCGATGCAGGGTCGCTGGACATTCAACCCGATTGCATGGTTCAGCACCAACGGCGATGATCAAGTCTACTGGGACCGTGCTAAGCCGAGTAACTTCGGTGAGAACAAGCCGGCATGGATGGACTTCGATGATGCGTGGGTTGATGAAGTGCGCCGTGGTCTGAAGGCCTGCCAAGTATTCCTCTGGTACCCCCTATACTGGTTGGCTTACAACCAGATGTTGAACAACCTCACCTCCCAAGCCGCTACTATGAAGCTTGGTGGTGTACCAAACGATATCGTCAACAACCTCAACCCGTTTGCTTTGATTATCTTCATTCCAATCATGGATCGCTTTGTCTACCCCGGTCTCCGTAAGATGGGCTTCCACTTCACCCCTATCAAGAGGATCACAGCCGGTTTCTTCTTCGCTGGTGCCGGTATGATCGTTGCCACTGTTACCCAGCATTATATCTACAAGATGGGACCCTGTGGAAATGACGCCAACTACTGTTTGGAAGTCAAGGGAGAATACACCAATATCTCCGTTTGGGTTCAGGCACTCACATACATTCTCGGCGGTATTTCCGAGATTTTCGCCTCCGTGACATCCCTCGAATACGCATTTACTAAGGCTCCAAAGAATATGCGATCCCTGGTCCAAGCCGTGGCGCTTTTCATGAACGCCATTTCGGCTGCCATTGGACAAGCAATGGTCGGATTATCAGAAGACCCCTTGCTTGTGTGGAACTATGCCGTTACGGCAATTCTTGCATTCGTTGGTTGCGCTGGATTCTGGCTGACCAACTACAAGCTGGATCGCGAGGAAGATAAGCTGAACCTCTTGCCTGACAGTGGATTTGAGGGAAGACGTGAACATGATGCGGAGGAGGCAAAGTAAATTTCATAATCACTATTACGTGTAAATAATGCGGTGGCTGTTGTAAAAGAGATACCCCCTTTATGGGTTATTGAGATATGAGAATAATGATATTCATTTTCTGTGAATCTTCACTTTTACTTGTAGATTATATTGTCCTACCCTGGATAGCTATTTGTATTATCCATTAGATTATTTGTACACACTTGCCATCCTCTTTACATATTTCTCTTCGATATCAAACAGATCCAATCCGCAAAATGAGGCCTACAATATGCCGACAGCAGTCAACAGACATCACAAGACTTCAAAGAAGGACTCAAAAGAAGTATTCAGAGCACAGTAGGTTGATAGAAGGTCTACAGGACCAATCGTAATATCTGTGAATCTATATTTCTTTTCTGTATGCTGCGTCCATTGTGGACATAAATAAACACCTGGATAAATGTCGAGTATCAATTGCGCGGAGACAGAAAGCTGGATTGCACTTTGCTTGTTTGTGTAACCAGGTCATCCATGAGGATCCTATCATGCATAAACCTGTCATGGGATGCAGAATTAACTCACTTCTCTCCATATATCTGGAACTCCGCGCTCAATCAATAGCGTGAAATTATCTTTCTTCAATATTGGAGGATTTAGATATCTTCCTTGACGAATATGATCGGGGTCAAGCGCATCAAAGTGTCATAATGACAACGATCCTCGATCGGTCAGAGCGAGCTGACGTGTCAAAGCGCGTGCAACTTCAACTTGCAGGGAGGGGACTACGGCTGTGCGAAACCAACCAGATCTGCTGATCCCCACTGTTCACAGTTGATAGCTCAGAAGCACAGTTGAAGCCAGCGAACTTATTAGCCTTCAGCTTGCTCTTCCCTCATCACCCGTGAAAGTAACTGTCTTCTTCCTTTGATATGCCCCTTACATTCACATAATCGTCAAATTGGGGAATAAAACTAACGGCACCCCCTCAGAGAACATCGCAACCAGAGACAGCATGGCTATCATTGATTGGGAAAAAGGCGAGTCATCAGGCTTTGTCTCTTTGCAAACCGGATCTCGGATTTTTGCATCTATCTACGGACCAGATCGTTCCCCCGGAGATCCAATCGTCATCGTCATCCCTGGGGTAACCTGCAGTATTACTGAATGGGCGGTTGTTAGACGTCAACTCCAAACGACAACGCGGATTCTTCTATATGAACGATCGGGAATTGGTGAATCAGATGAGTCGCCCGAGGAACGCACAGCAGCTAATATCGCCCTTGAGCTGGGCACTCTACTCAAAACAATGGGTATTGCACCGCCATATGTATTTGTCTGCCACTCATACGGTGGAATAATTTCGCGAGAACTTGTCGAATCGTTCCAGAAGCAGAATCGGGGAGAAGATGTAGCCGGGATGGTCTTTGTGGATGCGAACCAAGAGAAGAGCACAGCTCTTTGGCCGGACTCTAACCTGTGGCCATTTACAGAGGGATTGGACTTTTATGCCGTCATGGGACTCGCCGCGGATCGCGCTTTGACCGACACTGAGTGGAAAGCTATGCTTGATGAAGAGGGCAGTGAGAAGCACCAACGCAATGCGAAAAGGGAAATGGAGCATTACATTCAAAGTTGTGCGCTGCTAGGCACGAAGAACCAGCTCGATCGAAAACCCCCTTTACTTGGCAATGCTCCTCTCAGTGTTTTATTAGGTCACCCAGAAATAGAGACTAGGAGGATGTTCGAGGCTGGTATTCAAAATGGAAAAGGAACTCCTGAGCAGCGAGAGCAATTCTCCAAAAAGCTTGATAGCTACGGGGATACCAATCGCAAATTCCAGCAAGAGAATCTTCGTCTGTCTACAAAGCATCGATTTGTTGATGTCGAGGGTCATGGTCACTTTATCCATATTACTGCGCCAGAGAAGGTCGTGGAGGAAATTCTCTGGGTGCTGCAGAATATTTGATAATGTTTGATGGAACTATTTGGTTAAAAGTGCAGATATGACTCTCTTCGAGCTTGATGTTAGGCTCGGAGAGTCTTTCGGTACTCGGCGACTATCATATTCACGATCACATTCTTCTTCATAGATCCATGGATGACTGGGAGTATATGAACAAATCTATCACTTGTATGAAGGTAGATAAGTAGAGGTAGTAATCCAAGTCTGCGCAACAGCATCGCTCCTATGCTAGCTATACTACATGGATGAAACAACCAGAATTTCGATCACAATGAAATACGTAAACTGATATTGGAGGTTATTTATATCGAAGTTCCCCTAAAAGAGGCCGAAGACAAAGTAAGAACTTTCACCGATTATATCATCTGTGCAGTATCAGAGCGAAGATATCCCATGCAGGAGCTCTTCCTTCCAACCCCATCCAAGAGCAAAACCTGCCCCATTACCGAGAGCCAGCGTAGCTCCAATCAAAGCAGAAGTGGCTTTAGTCCACGAAAATGAAGCCCCGGAAAGCTTGCCCTCTCGAAGTCTGAGCCCAAGCCAGATAAAGCCACTACGATCAGGCGTACTGTAGAAAGTGAGCAATTCCGTCCGCGAATGATGTGACGAATTGTGTATGCCCATCCAGACCTGGCCAAAATATAGACTTCGACGAAGAATCAACGGGTGTTGAGTGTAAGCATCTGATCCACATAATACCAGATATGGCCGCAAAGCTGATATAGGCGGCGCGAGTCCAGAACATGTTCCTGTCCTTCCGTCTCTTTGGCGAATCTTTCGGATCGGTTTTCTTATTTGGTTTCAGAATTGCTTTGCCCAGTCTGTAGAAAACACTGGCCAATACAGGCACTGCGACTGGGAATAGCTGCCAAACTGCATTCCAGGATCGACGACTTTCGACAGTGTCTGCTGTGAAGTTCATGTATGTTGGTACAAATGCTGCTGCAACGAGTGCCATCATGAGCGAAATTGTAGATTCAGCTTCAATATGGGATGAGGGCAACAATTTTTGGATCGGAACATGGAGATATTGAAGAGCGTATTATATAGGAGCCCATCCCGATTCCTTTCGACTGGAACGCGGCGCCAATTAGAAGTGGCCTTGAAGAAAATATATCAGCTTCACCATTTTGATTGCGATGGAGATTCGAGAAATAGACTGAATACTAACAGCAAAACTTCAGTCGGTGTATGGCAAGTACGATAGCTTTCGAGCATCCATGTCCCAAATACTGTTCCCACGTCTGTGATAAAAGATCGCATCTGGATGTTTGAAATAGCGTCTGTCCCGCGAAAGCATCGATGCCGATTCAGTGAAGACAAGCACCTTCCATCTGGAGCAGCAATTAAATACAGCATGGGCCCATGTTCCAGCTGAATTTAAAGCATCATTCTCACCCAGAAGTGACTGTGATATGAGCCTCCACATATTGACACTCGAGATAACCTATCACCGTGCCCGTTGTATCTTGTATCGTCGACACTTACTGAAAGAGCGAAGGAACCCCAAATACAAATTATTCCGTACGGAATGTGTTGACGCGGCCCAGCAAACCCTGCATTGTCAAACGGAGCTACTTCAAGGCATTTTTTCGCAGCCACAATTCAGACACAAGGTATGGTTCGGTATATCGCGATCTATATGTGACTGCCTTACAGCTGCGATGGTTATATCACTCGAAATTTTAAATCGCACCAAGAATCATGATTTCCTTGGCCATGGATCTTTGGACGAGCTTGTTCAGACGTTGAGGATATCCCAACTATCCTGGGAACTATGCCCTCGTCCGTCTCCCGAGGCTATCAAAGCGGCGGGGATCCTGAAAAAGATGCTCAGTCTGATTGACCAAGACAGGTTCAACCTTCGTGATTGCCAAAACGCACCTACTTTGAGCGCGAATCAGCAACGGTAGAAGACTCATCTCCAAGATGAAGGACTGGGTTTAGTGCCTGACACGACCGCAAGCAACGATTCTCGTCCGGATATACAAAAGCCTAGATGAGTTCATCAATCTCCGGCTTCGATATGATTGACTTTGTAAGACAATCACCCCGGCATGATACTGAAAGGAGCTAACCGATGGATATCACGAAAAGACGTTATGGGACCAGAAAATGCAACACTTGAGCAAAATATCGACGGGCGACGTTTGAGGGCAACTCTCAACTTGCTGATGATTCAAGGTTTAATGATATTGCGCTTTCTTTCTATATTTCATGATCGAGATGTAATGTTCATTAAGGCGATGCCGGCTGGTGCGATGAAATTAATCATGCTACACACCACAAATCTTACGAGTCTTAACTGTTGTCTATTACTTAAGATGTCACCACCCAATAAACTTCCATATATGATTTATTCACATTGTCAGCACTCACAAGCCATGACTAAATACAAACAAAATTTATTTAAAATATACAACCAAACGCCAATCATAGGTATATCCGAATAAGTCATGTACAACCATCAAATAAACACGGCACGAACCCCAATCAAGCCAGCTTGGGCCTCAGCTGTAATTCTCCCTTCACATAATCCATTCCAGTATTAAGATCGCCTTTCGTCGCGAACTTAATGTCCTTCATGTAATGGTCACGCGGTTGCCAGGGACCCCGATCACCAGCCATGGGCAAATGCTTCGAGGCAACAGTCACATAAGTCGAGTTTAGATTCAAAAGTGGGCGCTGCTCAATACTCTTCTCTTCGTTGTTACCCATACGAGGCGTCGCGGAAACAAGCTTACGCTCTTGCATAGTGCGGAGCAGTCGGGTAATGAATTGGGCGGTAGCATCAGCGCCCAAGGTCCAGGAAGCATTGGTATAACCAATCATGAAGCTTGCATTGGGAAGATCCTGCAACATAACGCCGTTCCAGAGGTACTTGTCACCAATGTCGAGCTTCTTGCCGTCAACGGAGAGCGCAGATCCACCAGCAATTTGTAGCTGGAGACCCGTCGCAGTGATAATGATATCTGCATCGAGATTCTCGCCTGAGTTCAGCGTAATACCGCGCTTTGTGATTGTCTTAATAGTATCAGTGCGGACATCTGCCTTGCCACGACGAAGACACTGGAAGAAATCACCATCAGGTGAGACACACAGACGCTGGTCCCAAGGATTATAGCGAGGCTTGAAATGGGGGTCATAACTGATGTGAGAAGGCAATTGCCGAGAAACATTCTGCTTCAAAATCCAACGAGAAAAGTTGGGGAAACGTTGACAGAAGAGGAAAAAAAGACGCGAAGTATAGATCCAGATGAATCGCTGCAGACGCTGATATAGCGACGAAGGCAGAAGATAGGCGAGCCAGCGGGAACTTGAACGATTGGGCAGAGACAGAATATAAGTGGGACTGCGCTGCAGCATCGTCACGCGGTCGGCCTTTTGCGCAAGATTTGGGAGTAAAGTAATAGCTGTTGCGCCAGATCCAATAATGACCACCTTCTTTCCAGTATAGTCCAAATCTTCAGGCCAGAATTGCGGGTGAACAACCGTGCCCTGGAAATCCTTCATATTGGGAATCTTAGCCTCGAGGGGCTTGTGATAATTGTAATATCCGGTACCGAAGATCACAAAACGTGCGCGGAATGTAGTCTGCGCACCATCTGCGTCCACATTCAAGTTCCATACATTTTCCGCAGAGGACCAATCAGCAGAGTTGAGACGATGGCGATAACGGATGTTCCTGGCAATTCCAAACTTCTCCGCGGTATCACGAACGTAAGATTTGATAGCGCCACCTTCAGCGATGGGATTGCTGCGGTTCCACTGGTTGAATGCGAAACCAAAGGTGAAAAGGTCAGAGTCAGATCGGATTCCAGGGTATTTGAAAAGATCCCAGGTACCACCGAGATCGTCGCGGGCTTCCAGAAGAGCGTAAGAGAAACCGGGGCATTGGTCTTGCACGCGATAAGCGGCGTTGATACCGGAGATACCTGCGCCGACGATAATCACGTCGAAATCGGTTGGGGCAGCAGTGGCCGATCCATTTGCGTGGCCGTTCATGGTAGGCAGAGGTGAAACGTGGAAGAAGGAAGTATACTGGAGAGATGAAGAAAGGAAATGATTATTATATAAAAGAAGAGGCTCCTCACATGCCTCGGTTTCACGGCGATCGGTGGGTCAGTCTGCAGCTTGGATTTGGGGAAATGCTTGCGAATGTGGTCATTGATGTTCGTCTTATTTTGAGTATTTGCCATTGTATGTACTTGGTGTTGTCTCGCACTTGTAGGATGTGCTGCTATGCTAGAAATGTCCAGTCATCGTCTTTGAGATGTTGGGATAATCCATGCTTCATGTATTTGTGATTCTGTAATTCACAGATACTCCAGTATTAAGAATGCGGCGTAGTGTAATATACCGTACTGGTCATACCGATCTATATCTCCTCACGCCATCTCTTCTTTTCTTTTCTCTTTTATTCTTGAAACAATAGATATTCTCAGCAAATTCTCAAGCCACTTAGCTCTGAGTCCATCATATCAATCTAGTTCCTCACTTACCACTTCATACTTACGCGACCTCGGCCCATGCTCATCCTTGCCCTAAACGGATAGCATTGCGAACTCCGACCTCCGCAGCACTTTTTTGCTTTTCACACTCTCAGACCCACCGAGGATGTCTGCTACCCACCGACCACCGAGGTCCTGGCCGAGGTTTTTGGTATATCATGCACTTATGCCGCAGTAAATGGTCTTGACTATCACGTAGCAATTGACTATCTTCGCCGCAATTGCTTTTCCAGTTGCAATTGCCTGCTCAAAATGTCCGTGAAGCTCACCCTCCAGCAAAAGTTGGATTTCCTTCCAGCTCTTGCCTCAATCTCAATCGCCGCCTTCTTCTCCATATTGACTGGACTCTGGCGTACTGAACGTCAGGCCAAAACCCTCTTCCTCCATGTCGGCTACGCAGTCTTCCGCAAAGTCACTGCTCGTCTTACGCCTGCACAAATGCAGTATGCGGTGCCCTCGTCCGACAAAGTCTACGAGCAATACGCGCGCAAGGCACGTGTCCAGGCGCAAACCGTCCAACTAGAGAATGGCGCTCTGGGTCACTGGATTGGAGATCGCAATGCGAAGAATGTCATGATCTGGTACCACGGTGAGTTTCAGTTTCCTGATTCAGTAGAGTCAACTAACAGTGGTGTCCTAACAGGCGGTGGTTTCGGTCTGCCTGCTAATATGGGCTACTTCAAATTCTACGCACAACTCGTCCAAACCCTCGCCCGTTCCAATAAATCTCTAGCCGTATTCTGCCTCACCTATACCCTTGCTCCGACAGCCACCTACCCTACACAATTGAAACAGGCCGTTTCCGCCTTGCGCTTCATTCTCTCTAGCGGCCAATCCCCCTCAACTATCTTCCTAGGAGGAGATTCAGCCGGTGGAAACCTGGTTGGGGGAGTTCTCTCGCACCTCGCTCACCCACACCCCCAAATCGAGCCTATCATACTCCCCGAAAACTCCAAGCTCGGCGGCGCTGCCATGATTGCTCCATGGACCCTCCTTGACACCGAATTTCCCGATCAAGAGATCTACCATGGCGGCGATCTCATCACTCAAGCCGTCGCACAGCCTTGGGCCAGCGCGTACATCGGTACGAGTCCCCGTGACAACTATACCGATCTGTGCAGTGCGCCAGTGGAATGGTATAAGGATTTCCCGGTGGAGCAGGTACTCATTACCGGTGGAGGAAATGAGATCCTGCTCCCGATCATCCAGGAGTTTGCGGGTAAAATGAAAGAAGGGTTTGAGAGAGTGGAATTGTTTATTGGACATCGAGAGTGTCATGTGGCGCCGATCTATAACCTATATCTGGGCGATTCTACTGAGACGGCGCAAGGTAAGAAGGTTAAGAGCTGGTTGACCGAATTGGCTGAGTAGATGCAGCATTTATTATATTCAAGTTGTATATAGTATGATACCGACGAATTGACGGAGCTATGTCTAGTACCCAGAATGTGTATTTATAGTAGAGTAACATATAACTAGGATTCCAGTCCATTTGATCTATTATGGGATTCAAGTTGTACAGAGATTGTGATTTTGTATCACATCAGCCCTACAGATCTGTTCCACCCTTAAACCATGACAAACTACCCCTTGTGACACTTTCAAACATCTACACTCACAATCATATGCAATCATGCCTTTTTTCCGCAACCATCTCCATATTTCCTGTGTTGTTCATCAATTACTGCTATGATTAGTCATCATTTCACATGTCAGGAACCCTAACTCTAAATCCCACGCTAACCCGATATAGAACCGCGCTAGTCCATTTCGGGTACAATATCCCCGGAGTCCCGCCAAATCGGGTCGACTCAAAAAGGACCGACGGGACTCTTTTTGCGCAGACGATGTCATTTCATTGTGATTTTCAGATGGAGACGTCCTGGTTACTCTTCTGGGATATCGGACTGAAATTCCCCGCATTCTTTACCCCATACTCTATGAAAAAAAAAAGATAATGTCATTCAAGATGGGTTTTTATGATCACATCAACATCATACAGGTTTTATGCTGTAGAACTAATAACACGGTGGAGCCTTTAAAATTCTCAAGTTTCTCTCTGCTGGTATCTCATCTCTCCTCCACATCTCTTCTGCCCCGCGCGAGAAATCATGAATATACCGATCATATCAGTCCTCGCCATCGTCGAGGGCTACTTACTTCGAAACTTCCTCTTACCTGACTATGCCTTTCGCACTCTGGTTCTAGGTGCTCTAGGCGTCAATCTTCTAGCAAGGGGGATTTACAACTTTTTCATCTATCCATTATTCCTTAATCCACTGCGCCATCTGCCAACAATACCCGGTCTATTCAATAATGCCAAAATCATCTTCGATTCGCCGCGAGGACACACCCCTTTGGAATGGATGAGAACGGTCCCCAATGATGGCCTCATTCATATGCGCGACAGTATAAGCCAGAGTTACCTCATTGCCACCAATCACCAAGCTTTGCTGGATATCATGAGCACAAATACCTACGATTTCGAAAAGCCCTGGCGTGCTCGAAATTTCCTTGCGCGTATTCTGGGATTCGGTCTGATTCTTTCCGAGGGTCCCGCACATAAAAAGCAGCGCAAGGCTTTAACGCCAGCTTTCAATATCAAAAACATTCGATCTATGTATACTCTCATGTGGGATAAAACAAATCAGTTCCTCGAGGAGATGGAAAAAGAACTTGTCCAAAACCCTATGGAAGGAACAAGTCCCCAGGATGGAGTCGGTAAGGCTGAAATGGGTGTATGGGCCAGGTATGTCTCGACATCTCGAGAAGAATATTGAACTATTTCTATATAGAATAGTAGCTAACAACCGAGAAGCCGTCTCACTCTCGATATTATTGGTCCTGCCGCAATGGGCCGAGACTTCCGCTCTCTACAGAACAGTGACAACAAAGTGGCTGAAAGCTTCTTGAACATCCTTGAACCAACAACCGAGAAAATGGCCTTCCTCGCCATGAACTTCATTCTCCCCCAGTGGATCGCCCAACGCGTTCCTTGGCGTCTGAATAAAGTTGTCGCTGATGAGACCGGATTCCTCCGCGACTTGTGCAATGACATTGTCCGCGAAAAGCGCACATCTCTCGCCCAATCAAAGGCCTCAGCAAAGGACCTTGAAGCAGATATTCTTGGTACGATGATGTTGGGCGGAGATTTCTCTGATACGGAGTTAGTGGATCAGATGTTAACATTCCTCGCTGCCGGTGTAAGTCATCCAGTTACCAATATCACGCCTTACTGTGCCTGATACTGACTTCCACAGCATGAAACAACCGCCAGCGCTCTGACATGGGCATGCTACCTTTTGACCCTCCACCCCGAATACCAAACCAGACTGCGTGACGAAATTCGCGCCCAAATTCCCTCCGGCTCATCCCAAATCACCCACCAAGACCTCGAATCCCTTCCTCTACTAAATGGCATTTGCCAAGAGGTCCTACGTCTATACCCCACAGTCCCCGTCACAATCCGCGAAAGTATCCGAGACACCATGATCGCCGGAAAACGCGTACCAAAGGGAACCCGTATCCTACTAATTCCATATGCAATCAACCGAAGTCCTCTGTTCTGGGGTCCCAACGGAGATGAATTCCTTCCCGAGCGCTGGATCGACACGGACCCCAAAACAGGCAAACAAGTACCCAACAATAACGGGGGTGCCAGTACGAATTTTGCACAAATCACGTTTTTGCATGGACAGCGATCTTGTATTGGGAAGGATTTTGCTCGAGCTGAGTTGAGATGTGCGCTTGCGGGTGTTGTGGGCAGGTTTAGTTTTGAAATGCAGGATCCTAAGCAGGAGATTCATATTGCTGGGGCTGTTACGACGAAGCCGGTTGAAGGGATGCATTTGGCTATGCGGAGGGTTGAGGGATGGTAATTGAACTCCTGGCGTACATTGTGAATGTTAATTTGAGAATATTGTTTCGATAGGTTAGGAGGTATAAGTGGTGTTATTAGTATTATAATGAGCAATGATTTGTATATCTTGATCTTTGTCGGCAGTTGAGTAATTGGCATACTAATAATGGTTGACTATTGTAATCAAAATGTATCCGCTTTCATCCAAATCTTATGTCAATTTCTCTCATTGCTAGTGTTTAGTATCACAATCTAGTATGAGGATTCTTCTCGCACAAATTAAAAAGTGACAGTGATTCAAAATGCTCCAGAAAGTTCGCTGCCGCTGGCGATTTCACGTTGAATGCAATTGCAATATCCACGTGGTTAATTGTCAGCGTCGATAGAATATATATACAGACCTTCTAGTATTCCTTAAACAAAAGGGACCTCCTTTGCGAAATCGGATTCAGTTGCTTTCTTGTCGATGTCTAAAATGATCCGACTACCATTATGGTATCTGATAATTTATCTTCACAGCAAGCGCGATCTAATGATATACACTAGCATAGTATTTGATCCCGTATTCTATCACTTCAAGCAGCTAGCAGTAACAACATTTTCGCGTATTCGACAAGGCTAATGCCACTTCGATCCAAACCACTGCAACAAAATAGTCGGGATTATAGAAATTCCCACAACCATCGCAACGCCGGCTCCGGCACCAGCAGCCCATCCTGAATTCTCAAATAGTTGTGGAAACCAGAAGGGACCAATGAAGCCCCATGTTTGACGAACGAAGGTGATAAAAACACCAACACTGGCTGCATCAGCTCGGTAGCAGTCAACGGAGTAAGTAATATTAATTGTGGTGACGATTTGATTGCCAGCACCACCGATAGCAATCCCAATAATTGGAGATATATTCCAATTTGAACCAGCATTACCCAATTGTATGCAAAAGACGACAACACCACAAATGACAAGCGCATGGCCAATGTAGCTTAGCCAAAGTCGATACTCTGGCTCCGGATAGCGACCACTTTTCTTTTCACGAAGTAGCATCCATCGATCTGAGATTAAACCACCAATCTGCTCACCCAGAAGAGATCCAACGATGAGGCCAAGAAACTGAAGCCCAGTTTCCTGTGAATTGAACCCGAACTGCTCGGGAAATATCTGTGGGATCATGATAGTGGGCACGATGCCGCCCCAGAGGAATACCATTGCATAGGCGCAAGCCGGGATCATGACGCAGGGCTTCAAGGTATATACCAATGGTTGTACAAAGTCCCACAGTCGTAGGGGAGTGGGATCGATACGACGAAATTTGAACATGCTCGCCTTGACGCTGGTCACGTTGTTTGTGGCCGTTTCACCACGAACGTAGAGGGATTCGGAGCCGAAGAGGAAGTACAGAAGAAACTGAGCGCCATTGACCTTGAATAATATCAGCATGAGTCACCCAATATGCTAGATCTGAGGTCTTAGCCGGAATATAGCTTCGATCGAACTTACAATAGCGAGACTCCAGTAGATCCACCGATATCCCACTCTCATGACAGCAAAACCGAATAGGAAGGGCGATATGGGAACTCCGATCGTCACCATCAAGGTCCAGTATCCCATACATCTAGCGCGATCCTTTTTAAAGAAAACCTCCGCAACGACAGCACTACCAATGGCTGCTGCAGGAGAAATAAAAAACGCCGTGATGGCACGGCACAGACCCATTGTGGCATAAGAATGACTTTCCGCACAGCCCACATTCCCAATGAGAGAGCATATCAAAGAGATCAGAAATATCGGTCGTCGACCGAACTTATTACTCAATGGTCGCCAAAACAACGGAGCACCACCTAATATCGCGATGAATAGGGAGACAAGGTAGCTGGTTCGTTGCATACTGACGCCGAGGTCGGCGGAGATTTCAACGAAGCCAGACTGAATGGATGCAGCTGTAGATAAACCGATCATGGCATGGAAAACGACGAGGGAGAGATTTAGTGTTTTCTATTGTGTCGCATTAGCGTTGATCGTGGGATATTTTGGTAAAACGCATGGATATGCCTCACCCGCCATGTTGACCAATTATACGGATCGGCATCGTTCATATCAGGGATTGGATCAAGGTCAAGAGTACCATGTCTAGCAAGAAGATACTGACGATGTTCCTCAGAGAGATGAGCAACGCGATCCTCAACGTAGAAATCATTCTTCGGTCCTGATTCCACAGTCGAGTCAACCCCCTCTTCGACGTGGTGATGATCGTTCGTCTTTGTCTTTTCCATTCTTCCTAGTGTCTTGATTCTGAGATCAAGTTGGATGAGTGGGCAACTTTTATAACCCCCCTTTCTTCCACATCCGCAGAAAATCCGGGGAGAAAGACCCAATCTGGGGGCGGAGCTTCTCCACATCTAAAGATGACAGCTAGAATGCGGGTGTACGTCTCTCCATTCTAATCGATTGGTCAGCGTGGAAACGAGGCTGTGATTCATTGGTTATCTGCGAGACTAAATCCAATCCACACGCATGAGCGGATATAGATTCTCCCATGTGGGACTGCTATATTGTGGGGATTGTCAGATATGAATTAGCAATGTTTCGTTGCATGAGAGGTTATTTCTAGCTGCAGATCTAGTATATATGACTTCGAACACTTGGTATGCAAGTTTAAGATCTTCTTCTGGCTGCTTGTCGTGAGACTTTCCCTTCAAATTCTTTCTTCCCCTGGGCGTATCGGGCTGATGCTTGGTCCTACTTGGCGACTTGGCAGAGGTGGCGTTTCTTCTTCCCCACAAACTCAACAGAGGTACGTATTCTAAACCACATTGGGAGTTTGTATTTGAGAAGTTATGGCTTTATTAAAAGTCTCCGTTGGTCCGACGTACCTTTAGGGCATGAGACGTTGAGTGTGGCACGAAATGCAGGATTCGTTATCAACGGAGTTACTGTTCTCGTCCTACTGGCTGGCAAACTTCCAGTAAGATGTCTCATTCTGAATTCCGAAATGCACTTTCATTCACAGATAATTACTTCACTTGATTTTTGTGATGATCGTCTGTCGCAATCAAAGCCTGGGGCTATCTAGGAGCTAGTACTATTGCTGGAGATGCACTCGACTCCAATATCTCCCTGGATACCATCACAAACGATCTCTGGAGGGCTTCCCGCGGGGCTGGTAAGGTTAATGTTCGAGAGTTTAATATTCGAGCAGACGGCGTTCGGCGAGCAGGTCAAGTCCACGACGACTTTCTTATTCTTGCCGGATGATGTTCCATAAATGTTGTCAAAGACGATGTTTGTGAAATTAACCGCGGAAGGATAAGCGGCACACTCCTCTGCATCCACATTGAAGTAACATTGATCCAAAACCACGGGAGCATCGGTATTCTCGATATGAATGTTGCGATAGGTAATGTTGTTAATGCGGCCATATCCGACATCTTGACCAGCCCACGCCTTGAGACGGGCTCCGTTCTGTTGTTGTCAGCATCGATACTCAGCATTTTATAGGATAGCATTGAACTCACCTGTCCATTCAATAGAGTAACATTCTCGATATAGGCATGCTCAATATAATCAAGCTGACCCGCATACTGGCCAATACTTCCCATACTCACTCCGTGAGTGTTATTGCACCACAGGTTCTGCACGAAAATGTTGGAGGTATTGGGCTTAGGAGAAAAGCAGTCGTCGCCAATATCAATTCTGGTATTCGTCACGCTAAGCCCATCCACATTCAACGAATCGAATCCATCAGTATTCTTGGGCAAAGACTACGTTTGTTAGCATAGATTGCTAGGTGTGGTATATTCGAAGACCAGGTCACTCACAGATGCGTTGGTCGAGTAAGCATTGATGAAGACATTGTCGAAAGAGACGTCCTTGGATTGCACGAAGAAGTTGGTCCAGCAAGGTGAGTTCAGTTGCGTAATTCCCTCGACGCTAACGCCAGTCGCATTCTCCGTCAAGAACAGGATAGGTCGATAGAAAGTGTTGTCCGGGTCCTGCGGATGTCAGCCTGATGCTTACACAGCGTGCCATGGACTAGACTGTATCTCCGCTTACCAGAATCTCAGCTCCAGAGAAAGCATCATACCATGCCTGTCCATTGCCATTGAGTGTACCATGGCCGAAAATCTTGATATTCTTACCACCCCATCGCCAGAAAGTAATTGACTTCTGGAATGAATAGTAGAAGTTGTTGGCTTGCCAGTAATCGATATCGTCGGTGAACTTTTAATGGTCATTTAATTTCCAATGTCGAGAACGTGAACATTGACGGTCTCACCTTTAGTTCACCATCCAGTTGCACCTCAATATTATCCAAGAAGGTCAAATCCAGCTTTTTCCCAATGACATATTTCTTGCGCTTCTGCAGCAGCAACCTTCCACCATGGTTCGCCTTCTTTATTCCCCAGAGGAAATCATCCGACACATCATCATTATCATTCTTCGAAGAACGAATGGTGATAGTTCGACGATCCGGGTACTTCTGCCCATGGGCACCAACCTTGCGAAGAGCGGTAGTCTCTTTCGCTGGAATGATATGCGCACCGGGGATAATGTGGCCAGAAGTCAGACCGGATACCGCACCGGCAAACAGGGCCGCAATTGCAAAAACTTTCATCGTTTCGGTTCAGGACAGTCAAAAATCAGAAAAAAAAAACAACAGCTGAAAGAATTGAGCAACAGATGACTCTTATATACCTAGTCTAGCGGTAGAATGGAGATCTGTATTTCCGTCGACTAAGAAAGAAACACTGGCACACGGGGATTGAGCAAGATTTCCCGCCTGTAGGAAGTCTCAATGACATGACTGCAGAGCAAAGATCAACAAAATAGTATCAAGTGAGTTGCCGATTGCTCCCCGCATGCCAAGGATGGGGGAGTCTAGTTAAATAACGTGAGTATGGGGTAGAGTAAGTTCTACAGGGTTAGAACTTGAGCTTCGTAAAAACTAGCATGAGCATTCGTAACTGTCTGTGGCTGGGATGGATTGTGCCGTCTTGGAAAGGATGATTTGCGCGCATCTACGAGAGATTCTCCACCAATCGCGAGGTTTATAGAAATTGTTTGCGGGGATAGAGGCGTTTCGTTGAGAGATTCTCACCAAATTTCTTCATAAAAGATTTTTCAATTTGCTAAAGCATCAGATGATGTTTCGAATCTGCTGGTTGTAGCGATTTGTAGGTGTGATTTACGCCCAAGTTTCATGATGAACGCTGGCGTACTTCATCGCGATGATAGATCAATCCATATTTTTACAGCTTTTTACCGGCCAACACAAGACCAGTGATACAGCTAATATTTCCAGACCACCAAGCGACCGAACGCAAATAACTCAGACCGGGCGACTCAATATAAGAGTAGCACCAACTATAAGCCAAGCGCGAGGTAGTATACCACACGCCAATGGTGTTGATACTCTCTGCAGGAACACCTGCGACCAGCGCAGCGAGAACTAATTGTTTAGTTAGCATAACTCATGCAAAAGCGATAGTTCACATACCAGCCGCAACAAACAAGGGGAATCCTTCTACGGCATTGGCATGCGCCGCCTCCTGTCTCTTCAATTTGTTCAACGCACTGCGACTAATCTTTCCAGATTGCACTGCAGCTTCACCGTATTTACTAAGATCCTCGCGAGGCGCAACATTGTGATCTAGACCGGCGAAAAACTTTTTTCCGCGCGTACTCATCACAACATATGCGAGGACCCAGTTGGCCAGGAGAAATGAAGTGGCATGGTTGGGGACTGACTCGCCAGGAGCGGCGCGAAGACCGAGGGTGGTAATGATTGAACTATCATCATTAGTTTCGGTATTCAAATGTACTATATGGGGGACAGGATGAACTCACGACATGGTTGATAGATTGGGATTGAAATTCCCCGCGGAGCCGCGGGTTTATATTCGCGTCGGCTTGTGGATCATTCGGTGCATGTGGGTTTGTCCGACCGAGGAAGACGAGATCATGCCGATCTTTGATGTTGAACAGGTCAGCTTGTTGGGGTGAATGCATTGCTGAATTTTGTGATTTTGTTAGCCGAGGTTTTTCATGTTGCGAACGATGAAGAGTATATTTCTATGTTTCTCGTAAATAGCTGGACAAATCAACTCCTGACTAGTTCTATTTTCTTCCTTGTCTTTTAAATAATATATTGTAGTACCTAGTAGTAACCATGATTATATATTTAATCCCGAGCCTGCAATATTTGATTCGAAACGCGCTTCTGTAAGTTTACTAGACCTGAGCTATTTTAGCATTGCCAATAATTATTTGGACGTTTTTTTTTTTGCTTCCTAATAAAGGCCATCGAACTGAAAAACCTCATGTACAACATGAGGTTTTTCAATTTAGTATCTCTTTGTTCAAGAACACAAATAGATGGTCTTCCATCTTGTCATTAGTACACAGCTACCCTACACCAATTGATAAATTACTCCTGGATGTGTTCACTTTGAGACAGAAACTCTGCCCAGAGTTCAAGTGTACTTGAAACCTAGAGTTACTTAATATAGAGCGGGTTCAATTCAAGTTTGCCAAAGACAGTATGTTTCATGCAGCATCGAATGGCCAGATAAGAAACAATCAACATCCACGATGATAAAAAAGTTCTCCCACTGAACGAATAAGACCGATTTAAGCCTTTTCTCCAGTTGATAACCGAGGCTATTCAGTTGTTAATAGCTACTCAATGCTATTAAGTTTACTCAATATGGGTTTTCTATCACACGGCACTGTAAAATACTTCCATATGTATGTACTAACGAAGGCCGGGGACCGATACCCCTTCAGATGACTCAATTATTTAATGATATATTCAAAATCTCCCGATATACCTCTGGATATATCAGTCATCGAATTCATGACTTGGGTAGTTGTGATGGACCAGATGGTGCTGTGTGCAAGTAAATATCAGATATCTAGTATAATTGCAGATAGATATTGATTGCAATTGTCCTAATCCAGTGCCACCACCTCAATACTATTGAGCCTAGTAGACTGTCCACGGTTATGTCGTGATATTTGATCGTGCAAATTCGACTATTGATCCGATGATCAATCCTTCTTTTGCACCGGAATCTTGCCGTCTTTCCATTCCTGCAGTACTTCAAGCACGCCATCATTCTTTCGTTTTTCTGCATCCTTCATAAAATCCATGCCATTCAGATATGGATCTGCCCCACGTTGGAGTAAAAATCGAACAGCGTCCTCTCCTCCCGTCGAGTCTTGTATGGCCCACCACAACGGTGGGCCGTAAAACATGTTGGTGTAACTGACATTGAAGTACTCATCTCCATCCAGTTGATTGACATCGCACCCGATTTCGTCCACGAGAAAGTGCACCATAAGCATATGTATTCCAAGACAAGACTTTTTAACGGCAACATGAAGTTCGCGTGGCCCGTGAGGTGCTCCCAGTTTCTGCAGTCGTTTGTAGAGATCCACGGATCCATTTTCGGCCACGACTTGCAGGAGTGGTGGAGTGAAATAGGTATCCTTTTCGCCATCGTCTAATGTAGCTCCGTGGTCAAGTAACCAGTCAACGAGATCTTCTCGATTACAGACGAAATCGATCAACCGATATCTTTTATTATGTGGTTCTCGAGTGCTGCGTTGATTGATGTCCCATCCGCGTTTGATCAATGCCTCCCACAGACGGACGGATTTCATGAAGGATAAGTGCCATGGATCAACATCTTCCAAGGGAGCCTCGGCTTCTGCGACGAGGTAAAAGGTAATTTCCTCGTCGAACTCTCGAACAGCACCTCGGATTCCCTTTTGCAGAGCATCAGCAAGATGCCTCGGGGACTTTTCGGCAGCCCAATTGACTCCACGACGGACATCTTCAAGGCAATGTCTTCCGCATCCACTAACTACAAGACCAGCTGGAATTGCGCGACGTCGCTCTTCAGCTGCATCCATGACTGATAGAGAATGTTGACCTTGAAATAGGTCGTCTTTGAGATGATTCAAAGATAATTTTGAGCGCTGGGGGCGGAAGACTGGAAGGATTCTAAGTGAGCAAAGGGAGATATTTTGGTTTTGCAGTGAAGAGCTCTTCGACGTCACAAATCTTGTTCTTTGAAGCAAGGCAGACACCGCCCCCACAATATAAAGTGGTTTGCATGAGTCGATGTCAAACGGAAGAAGGTTGTTAAGTGGGCTAGATGGCGTCCGCCGGTGTTATTAAGTGGGTCTTAATGTTGATATCTGCCAATGAGAACTTCGTCAGTCAATCTGTAACTTCGCAGTCAGGCTCGCTACGTACGGCACAGCCGGATGCTGATCATTCCACACAGCTGAATTTTACCAATAGAATGGTGCAGCTTCAATCAATTGCACTAAAGCTTCTATTTTAAGTCTGATTTATTATAACACGACGGATTGTTGGCCAAATGCCGCTCTGGTGTCTACGATATACAGCATGAATGGGAACACGGAATAGGAACATCTCAACCATAATTCAATCCCCTAGGGAGTACACACTTACACACTCAATAGCCCCCAAAAATCTAAGCCGCCCCCATTCGTCATAAATTGGTTCCTGATGATCGAAAATGCTGCTTCATTTGGTTCCTGGGGCCAAATTAACAAATGGACCCACATCGTGTACTGAGCCTCGCGGGAGATTCTAGACTTGCCAGTCGAATCGGAATGAGGTTTCATGTACTTGAGACAGGGCTTGCTGACACAAGGCTTTTCACGGCCCGACACAATGGGATTTTTTTGGCCCTTCAGCCTCGCGTCTGCCAAGTCTAGCTCCTTGTTCTGTGCCTGATCAGCAGGGGCCGAATGTTATTCAGATCAAAAATTCCCGCAAGAAGTTCCCATATTGGGCAAATTGTGCTGACGAACAAAGCGTAACTCCGTTTTGTATCGTGCCGTGTTATGTTATGTATAGGTCAATCTTGACAGTTGAGTTTGCAAGGCTGTGAGGTTTGCTCATAATAGTACGGATATACCCTACAATTGGGGGCTGCTAATACATTTCATTTACTAAAATAGTCAGTGCAGAGATATAAGACTTGTGGTTTCCTCTCGAATGAAATCTTTCCAGTTCCCATCGCCAAACAATAGCTTTCATCCGGGTCCTGTCAATCACCATGTTCTTGAACAGGAACGGGCTAGCTGTCTCACTGTTTTCCCTCCTGCAGGGGACCATTGCATCTTATAACCCTATTGGGGGTCCCATCACTGGGGATATTACAAATTATGAGTCTGTAGTATCTGGCACTCCATCTGTCACCGCAATCTTTGCAGATGTAGTTGCACCAAGTGGCTCGACAGTGGTCGTAGACTTTGCTAAGTCCATTCCACCGGGCATCTCGTCCCCGGGAGCGTCAAGCACACCTTCAATCCCTCCCTGCCGTGGAGACCCTTGTACTGTGACTTTGACTCCGGTCCAATTTGCTCCCTCTGTTGCAACATGGATCCAGCACCTAACGACTACCGTGACCGTCCCCGAGGCTTCTACTCCTGTCATCCACTTTAGCGCCATCCAAGAAGGAGAACCAGGATCTGGCGAATCGGGACCCGCTGATACCACAACTGCTGCACCCAATGCTTCCCCTAGCGAGGAATCAACTCCTGGTCAACCTCCTCAGAGCGGTGCTCCCGCAGGAGAGACCACAGCTACGCCAGATGGCTCTCCTAGCGAGGCTCCAACTCCCAGTCAGCCTCAGAGTGGTGCCCCAGCAAAAGAAACGACAACTACCTCTGGAGGTGCTCCAGAAACGACCTCCAACAAGCCTCAGAATCCGGGATCCGGTGCTCCAAACATACCGGGTTCATCGACTCCTTATGTTCCGGAGACTTCCAGCGATAGTACTACTCAATCGAACCCCGATGCCGATACTTCGTCCACACCTCCAACTCCTTCTCCCCCTTCCGCTACGAACAACCAGTCTGGACCCAACGGCGTTCCTACACCGAGCAAATCTAAGACTACTCCCAAGCCTTCTGGCCCTGCCCCTGCTGGATCAACCACAGCTAAGGACACTGCTAGCTTGGCTAGCTTGACCACAGCTGCGACTGACTCGGACTCGTCTACTTCTACCACAGCTGAGAATGCTTCAGAGTCAACTACATCTGACTCTCCTGCTGTGCCAAGTGGATCTGATACAACTGCATCGAATGGACATGGCGCAACCGGAAAGCCCCCTGGCTCGAAAACCCCCGGTGGACCTGCTGGCTCAACTTCTAAAACTGGAGTATCCACTCCCTTGGCTGTATCCAGCTCTACTACATCCAGCAAAGGTGATTCGTCTAGTACTTCCGATGGCTCAACCTCGTCCGGTACTCCTGGAACTACTGAGAGTGGCTCGTCCAGCACTTCTGCTGGCTCTGCTGGCTCAACTACAGCCGAAACCTCCACAGGCTCGAATGCGTCTGGATCAACCACTCCTACAGAAAGCACCCCGTTAACAACCCCTGGTCCCTCACAGACCTCCTCTACTTCCCAATCCAGTGACTCGACCACATCGAGTGCTAGTCTTGACGATGTCCCGGATAGTGATGATATGTCATCTATGCTGTCCACGCTGACTGGAACCTCTTCATTTGACGTAGCGGCACTGCTATCTGCCGAGGAGACTCGAGCTCCTGCTACCACAGAGGCATGGGAGGACTTGATGAATGAGGCGCCCACCGTGACAGCCTCTTCCGATGAAGCAGCACAGACTACAGAAGGTGTGGCGTTGGCTGGCTGGCTCACAAAATTCAACGACAATGTCCAAAGCTCTGATCTCACCGACAAAGATACATACGATAAGGTCAAGGATAATCTGAGCAAGACAAAGGACAAGGTAAAGAACTATGTCGAGAATCGCAAGAGTAGCGACGACTCAGACGGAGGATCTTCTGATGATAGCTGTGGCTCTGGTGGAGGACTCTTCAGTATCTTCAAAGCTGCCTCCTGTTTCGTCAGCAAGGCGTCTAGTGAGATCGAGAATGGCTCCAAAGACATTGGAAATCTCATCAATTCTGGATGGGATCTGACAAGCCAGGGCATGTCTGAGATTGAAAAGAATCTGCCTGATGTGGACGATATCACTCCTGAGATCGAACAAGAATTCAAGGACAATATCAAACACTTTTCGGAAATTACTGAGTCCCTCGAGAACCTCGAAAAGGAGAACGAGAAAGAAGACGATAACAGGACAGAGTCTCAGTCTCAAAGCTCGACTAGCTCTTCTAGCTCTACCAGTTCGGATTCCACCACATCAACTACTGCCACCGAAACAACATCGACCAGCACCAGTACCAGCGATTCTGCTGGAATCACTTGCTCTCCCGAATGCTCCGCTTGCCAGTCTGCAGAAACTTCCGCCGATGCTGCTGCTGCTTCTTCCTACTCGTCGTATTCTGCTTCTGTTTCCGCTTCTATCTCCTCCAACGAAAAGAGAGGTTTAAATGTTGCCCGACAGACAGCAGCGCCTTCTGTCGGCAAGAGAGCCAATGATGAAGACGACCCCTACGCCTACTTGGATGATCCAAACAGAACAGGCTTGGAAGCCCTCAACTTTGAGTTCTTTTCAAGCAGATTTGACGCGTTTGAGGAAGGAAGTATGTTCTCCCCATTACCATGCTGGATTCATCTTTGTCAAATCATTTACTGACCAATCTGCTAGTGCTGGCGAAAGATACTGCCAAGTCAGAAGCATCTGTGGAGGTTAGGCACACAGTCAAAGGTTCTCTTACCAGCTCTAGATTCATCGACTTTGGAAGAAAGATCGCTCGAGTCTGGGTTGGTGGACTCACGGGCTGCACGGCTGTGGGCATCGTTTCCGAACAGGGGGCGTGGCTAGGCCACTTCTGGGAAAGCCCTACTATGGAACAAGAGTCTAAAGACACCCCAGCCTGGAAAAATCAAGTTATCGATGTTCTCAAACAGACTGATGATGGAGATACAACCCCGGCCTACCCATTGGGTGCCACCGGACAGGCCCTCCATCCTGATAACAATGTCCGAATTTTTATCATGACACCAGGTGATGGTGGTAGCCCCTTGTATTCTGATACTGTGGGCTGGCTAGAGGATCTTCTGACCGGAGACGATGCCCCCTGGGCAGGAGTTGAAATCACCAGGCACCTCTATGACAAGCCCCAAGTCGATAAGACTGGCCTCGACGAGATCGAGGATGAACAAGAACGAGAAAATGAGCTGGCCAAGAGAACTGAAGACGCCATGAAGAAGTATTTCACTAACCCCGACCAGTTGAACGGACGCATGATGGTTGAATTTGCTCCGCGACAAACTATAGATCCCGACGATGGTAATAACCACGATCTTAAGGATCCTCCAGTTGCCATGTATCGAATTCTGATGGGCGAAAGAACCGATCAAAAGCAGTGGTGCCCCCACGAAAATCAACAATCTGGAGATGGAAACAATCAGAAGCGAGCTGCAGCTTGCAGCCTTCCATCAAGCTCTTCTACCTCCACGAGCAGCGGCACGTCAACTTCAACCGACTCTACATCAACCGACAGTACCTCCACTGAAACATCATCTGGTACGACCACAGCCGCAACAAAAACAACCTCCTCGCCAATGTGCGAGCTACAGATATATGGTAGCAGCTATTCAGTCTGTACTTGCTCTTCGACAATGGGTAGTCATACATTGTCTCATGCAATGCTCAAACCAACATCAACAGATTGCGGTGATATCAAAACCTTCCCGATGACCAGTTTCATTCAAGTTCCCACCGCGACCCCCACCTCATACATCTGTGTAAACACTCCAAAGGACATGAACGGTAACCAGGGTGCCTTCTGCCAATGCTCATCTACCATGACCAAGACGGATGCTACTACTACAGATACAAGTCAAACTGTCGCCGTGGTCTCGCTTCCATATGTTATGGGATCCCAGACTGTTCTCGATCAATGTGCAGATATCACTGACTTCCCAACCGATGGAATCAGTGCAACGACACAGAACACTGAGACACAGCCTACTCGTACCTTCACCGATTACACCTCTACGGATTTCGGAAACAACAACAAGGTTTACGTTTACACAGCTGCTGCGGAATACTACGATTATAGCAAGTATGGTATCCCGGATATAACTGGTCCTGTCACCTGGACGACTGGTATTGGAGATCCGGTCAAGGAATTCGTCCACGATTACACCACCACAAACGACGGCGGTACCGTGTATGCCTACGCCGAGGCAACTGGAGACGGTGACGGCGACGTGGCCGCTGTTGGAACTCCCACAGCAACCAGTGTACCAGAACCAACTCACAACTGTGTCAAGTTCGTGGTCCCCGCCCCAGGCGATGTATACAACTCCGCGACTGAGCAGTACCTGTTCACAATGTGGGGTATTGACCATTGGTCTGAAGCCGAGGATATCGAACGTGATATTGAAGGTGTATTGAAGGACGCCGGAGTCGAATCAGACATTTCCATTGAAGCGGGCACGGGCCGTTGGGGAACCGTGGCAATGTGGAATAATGGAAGAGAGTCTGACATGACCAAAGAGGTCAGGGAGGGCTTGCAGGGCTTGGGAATGGGCAAGCCTGCTTGTAACTGGATTGCCAAGACTGGATTCGATGTCAACTTCCCTGTAAAGGACTCTGCAGTTGAGGAGATGGATTGGATTGAAGATAATCACCCCGATGCAATCAAGTCGCCATATCCGTTAGAGGATTGATAGATATCTATAGTCAGCTATAGAACTGGGATTTACCATGAGGTGATTTATAATTAATCATGTCATCCTCTATTTCACAAACTACAATTTGCATCATTTATTCATTTCTACCTTCTAATAGAATGTTCAATTCAGCTTGCCATAGCATGGATAATATTCCCGGATCACTCTTGTTAAACCACATCCCTGGCCTGCTCGCAATGATTCGAAGATTCTTTTGAAGAAATCCGACTTATTGGTACTTCACCACTCTGACTTTCCCGCAGCGGAATCATATCCAATTCTTGATGACTGCGGAGTAGCTGGCTCTGATTAGAAATGCATGAGAATCGATTGTTGACTGTAACCGAATGTGCGTTTCGATGAACCACGCTGTTATTAGGGATAGGCTCGTTTTCTGAAAGAAGTATCACATCCACGGGATGGTCTTTAATAGTTGCAACCCGAAGTAATCGGTAAATACCATTCAATATTGGAATCGATAGGCCGTGAAAAATAATTGAGAAGAATACCAGCCAATATACCACTGGTGCCATAGCCCGTGTTAAATCATTGATCTCTTTGTCACTTTCTCCGGGATCTGGAAGAAGACGACGCGCGTATTCGACATACGAGATAGCCCCCAGACCTACAGATTCACAGTTTCAATATCAGCTTGGTACAATTGTCGCAAGTGAGGATGTTTACCAATTGGACCGAAATAACCCATGAACAGTGCTTCTTTCCAATCACTGCACACCTTTTGCATAAATCTGTATCCCAAGAGGATAGCCGGGATACGGCGAAATAGAACAATCAAAATTCCCAAACTAACCAGCCGCGAGACAGTGATACCAGTAACCTCTGGGGAATGAAACTGATCCCAGGGCATTATGGCACCAATGAAGAGGAAAGATCCATAATTCAATATTGTTTCAATCGTATTGTTAAGTGAATCATGCCGAGCCTCAATCTCGGAATGGTACATGCCATCCCAGTTCAATGCACATCCAGCAATAAAGCAGGCCAAAGTCTCATCCGAGCCAAAGCAACCACATGTGCCAACGACAAACATCTAAATTCGATTATTATCATTGTCGTCTTCGTGGGGGATTTTCACATACTCCAATGGCAGCTGGAAACAGCAAGAAGCTCTCTTTATCGATCCATCCTCTCTTTGAAGCCAGGTTTAACCCTTTCCGACTAAGAAATCCCACTAGCAGGCCATACCCCGAGCCAAGAACTATCATATATAGAAGGCCTTCTACAGCCCAATGTGCCAGTGCGCGGCCAGCATCTCCCCCAAAGCGGCCAGTATCCTTCTCTCCAATCCAATCAAGTCCGGATGTATTGGCTTCAGGGCTACTGTTGTATCGCAGGAGGGCAATCGATAATAGAAGAAACGGGAATCCGAATCCATCATTTCCACCAGCCTCAGCCGAAATGAACTCGCGCAGGTGTCTTCGGACATACTTATCCGCAAAGGGTCCTTTGGCAATTGCTTGGGAGAGAACAGGGTCAATGCAAATTACGCAAGAACCAATTATCAACGCAGTCAACTAGAATTATCAACCATAAATTCTAGTAGTCGGAAACAAAGATTCACTCACGAAAGATAGTTTGGGTATCATCAGCAGTATGAAGCATGATGTGATTATCCACGAAATTGTCATCAGGGGAAGCAGACATATCGTCAACTCGACGAGTCGCAATCTGAGATATCGATTTGGCAATTCATATCCAACCTTGACCATTTGAATACCGATTACTAGCCGGGTGAGGGCCTAAAATATTATTAGAAATTGTACAAATCATTCTGGTAATTGCACCTTTACTCACGTAGGTCAACGCACCCACATCGTCTCCAGCCCAGCGATGAACATCAATCAGGTCTGCGCAGAAGGGGCCAAGGAGAGTTCCGACCACAAATGAAGGCACTGAAACATTAGCAATCATATAAAGAGGTTGTGAAGGAAAGGGGGGGGGGGGGGGGG
>Ga0102593_1000702_pt1 | contig 46941 bp, 65 predicted proteins | sample AraplaCol_mMS_r2_2_FD_76862 | JGI IMG/M metagenome (GOLD analysis project Ga0102593, IMG submission 76862) | Arabidopsis root microbial communities from North Carolina, USA - plate scrape MF_Col_mMS_r2 (SPADES assembly) (version 2) | ecosystem: Host-associated > Plants > Roots > Endosphere... | reverse complement strand
CGCCTGCCGCGAAGACCACGCCATGCTCAGGCTCTGGCTGCGCATGCTCGCCAGCACCACGCAGATCGAAGCCGAGATCCGGCGCCGGCTGCGCGAGCGCTTCGGCATCTCGCTGGCACGCTTCGACTACATGGCACAGCTCTACCGCTATGAAGACGGCCTCAAGATGCGCGTGCTGTCGCGGTACCTGATGGTGACCGGCGGCAATGTCACGGGCTTGACCGACGAGCTGGAGCGCGACGGCCTGGTTGCGCGTGCGCACAGCCCCGACGACCGCCGCTCGTGGATCGTGAGCCTGACGCCCAAGGGCCGAGCGAGCTTCGAGACCATGGCCAAGGAACACGAGCAATGGATTCTCGAAATGTTCTCGGGACTCGACATGAAGACCGTCAAGCAGATGCACACGCAGCTCGGGCAGTTGCGCGTGCACGTGATGCGCAGCGAACCTCCGGGCGAGGAGGGCTGACGACAATGACCAGCGAATCAGCCGAAACGCAAGCCTCCATGGCCGAGTTCCTGCGCCCGCGGATGATCCGCTTCTCCGACTGCGATCCTGCGGGCATCGTCTTTTATCCGCAGTACTTCGTCATGCTCAACGGACTGGTGGAAGACTGGGTGAGCGAGGGGCTGGGCATCGATTACCACGCGCTCATCAGCGAGCGGCGCATCGGATTGCCGACCGTGCGGCTCGAGGCCGATTTTCGGGCTGTGAGCCGCATGGGCGACAAGGTCACGCTCGGCCTTGCCGTGGAGCGGCTTGGCTCGCGCTCCATGACGCTTATATTGCGCTGCTTCGAGCCAGCCAGCGGCGAACTGCGCATGCAGGTGAAGCAGGTGCTCGTGACCACCTCGCTCGAAAGCCACCGGGCCGTTGAAATTCCGCAGGACATGCGGGCGGCGGTGTTGCGCGGCGCAGCTTCAGTGGGCTCTTGACCACAAAGGGACTCAGGGGCGGGTCGGCCCAATGAAAAAAGCCCGCTACCGATGAGGTAGCGGGCTTTTCAGCGTTTCCGCGATGTTGGTTGGTGGGCCCTGAGTGACTCGAACACTCGACCTACGGATTAAGAGGCCATCGGTTCAATCGGGCCGCAGGCCGCGCCAGCGTTGAGGGTCCGCGGCCGGTCGTCACATATTCGGTGTTCTTCCCACGCTGGGCTTCCCTCGGACGATTCCAGGAAAACCACTGTATATGAGACGGGTTCAAACCATCGCCACCTGGTTCGGCGTGGCCGTCTCGGACCAGCGAGCCTTGATGTATTTCTCGGTGGTGGCCTTATCGGCGTGACCGCACAGCAGCTGGATCTGCTCGATCGGAATCCCTGAACGCCACATGTCCGTGGCGCCCTTGCCCTTGAGATCGCGAAAGCCGAAGCTCGGGATCGGCGGCAGCTTCTTCGCCTCCCGCTTCGCGTTGATGCGCCGGAGCTGGGCGGTCAGCATCGAGTGGATGCCCGAATAGGTGTAGCCCTCGCCCTCGCGGTTGTGGACGATCGGTTGATGGAGTACCGGCACGTTGCCGATGGCGAGGTCGACCAGGCGCGCGAGGTCGGGGGTCAGCTTGATCTTGAGCAGCACGCCGGTCTTGTGTTGCTTGTGACGGATGACCCGCGCGCCCGTCTCGTCGCGCATGACGTTCGCCGGCGTCCACTTGAGGATGTCGCTTTCCGGGCGCTGGAGCGTGCGGTAGGTCAGGTCCATCAGCAGGCGCACCTGGCGGCCGGCGGCCTCGTGGACGATCCGGTATTCCTCGTGCGTGACGTACCGCTCTCGCTTGCTCTCGGGATTGCTGACGGTGCCCGACTTCTGCATGCAGGGGTTCACCTGCAGCGGGGTCTGGTGTGTGCGCAGCAGCCAGCTCAGCATGCTCGACAGGCAGGCTTTCTCCCGGTTGCCGCGGACCGGCCGCCCGGCACGGGCCTGCAGCTCGAGGTAGGCCTGGACGATGTTCGGCGTGATCGACTCCGGCAGCATCGAGCCGAAATAGATCTTCAGCGGCACAGCATTCTGCTGGTAGTCGGAGAGCGTGCGCGCCGACAGCTGCTTCGCCTTCACCCGGGCTTCGCAGTCCACGAGGAACATGTCGAGCCAGTAGCCGGTGGTGCCGTAGACGCCCGACGGATCGTTGTATAGGGCCGCCCGTGTCTTCGCCGTCTTGACGTCGGTGCCCACGCGCTCCCAGCGGCCGTCGCGGTGCCGATAGTAGAAGGCGTTGTTCTTGAAGGAGAGCCGAGTGCCTGCCAGGCCCATCGGGTCACCGTCCTTGCGTTTTCGTCCCATTTTTCTTCCGTTGCTCCAGGTGGGCCATCATTCCGAGGACATTGGGTGCGTTCTGCGGGCTGCTTTGCGGCAGGCCGAAGCGCTCGGCGCCGAGCACGCGCTCGAACTCGCTGCGGGCCACCAGCGGGCGGCCGTTGGGCTTCTCGTGCACCTGCAGCTTCAGCACCTCGCCGAGGTAGCGGCGCTGGGCGCCGGGTTGCGTCAGAGGCTCGCAGATCTGATCGATCTCGGCCTGGGTGAGAAAGGGCAGGCTGCTCATCGGCATTCCTTTAACGCTTCATCGCGCGCCTGGTTCAGTTCGGCCATGTCGGAGGTGCTGCCGCCCTTGTCCGGGTGCGCAGTGCTGGCGCGCGAGCGATAGCGCTCCTTCAGCAGCTCGGCCGATACCGGGTAGTCGCTGGCGAAGCCGAGCACGTCGCGCCAGTGGCGCCTCATGCCGGCCACGATGGGTGCCGGCAGGGCCGTGAAGCCGGTGAAGGCTCGCTCGAGCACGATAGCGCCGCCGTGCCGCTCAATGGCGCGCATGGCCTCGATGGTGGCCGCCAGCGCGGCAATGTTCATCTCGACCTTCGTGTAGCGATCGATCGCCATGCAGCGCGGCGCGCGGGACCACGGGTCGTTCCAGTAGACCGCGGCGCCGGGATCGGCTGGCTGAGCCTGATCGCTGCGGGGTAGGCCATCAAGGCGCAGCTTCAGGTTGGTGCTGAGCACCAGGTCATCGCCATACACCGCCATGCGTTCCAGTTCGGCGCGCAGGCGCTGCGTGGCCGCCGCCACGGTGATGTTCTGCACCGAGCGCCAGCTGCCCGCGCTGGATTGCTTCGTGGTGCCGAACCGACCGAAGGCACGTTCCTCCGCCGGGGTGCGCTTCCAGCCGGGTGGCCAGGCGAGGGGGAAGGCGGTGACCGTCATTCCATCCACTCCACGCAGGCGGGCGTCTCGCACTTGCCGTGCACGTGCCCATTGTGGGCCGACTGGCTCAGGTGCAGCCGCCCCTTGCACACAGGGCAGGCGACCACCTCGCGCCGGTCCCGCGCTGGCTTCGGCTTCACCCGCCATTCGGCCGCAACCTTGAGTGCAGCGATGGTCTTCTGGAAGGAGCGCTCGGCTTCCTCCTGATGCTCAAGCACCTGCTCGTCGGTGGGCTCGACGCGGCGGCCGCAGGGGAGCGGCTGCGGCGCCCTGGGCAAGCGCGAGGGCCGCTGGAACAGAGTCTGCCCGGGCTTGCCCAAGGTGCTGCCGTTCGACGTCTGGACCATGTAGGCGATGCAGGGAGCGCGTCCCATGATCCCCGGCTCCGCGCCGAATGCCTCGGTGTAGCAGACGCCGGCAGCGCAGCGGCGCGGCTCGGGCTCGCCGAAGCGCCCCATGAAGCCGTTGTAGTGAATGCAGGTGCCGGGGTTCATGTTCAGTCCGTCCATTTGATGCAGCCGGCGCTCGAGCAGCGGCCAGAGGTCCGGCCATCGACAGCCGATACCGTGAAGGTGAGAAGACCGCGGCACTTCGTGCAGCGGATGGAGCCGCGCTGCGTCTCGGCAGGGCGGTAGTGCGGGGGCTGGCAGTGCTGCTTGCGCACCTCGGCCATTGCGCGCGCCACTGCGCTGGAGAAGGCGCCGAAGCCGGGTGTTGTCATACTGCGCACCTCAACAACAAGGAGGGCCTGACACCATGGAGTTCGACAATCCACGAGAGGTCGAAGCGCACAAGGGAGTACTGGCGCTGGTAACCGAAGCCTTCAAGTACCTCGCACTCGCGAACGGAGGCGCGGCAGTTGCTGTTCTGTCTAAGCTCGGTGCCGACGGAAGTATTTATGCTCCCGAAAGGGCGCTTGCACCCTTTGCATTCGGATTGATGGCTTGCGGGTGCTCGGTACTGGTGATGCTGATGGCAGAGATGCTCTTGCTCCACCAACGACCCGATAGTTCGAAGCAGGGTCGATCTAGTCGTGCCGTTGGCTTGCACGTGTTGGCGTGCATCGGAATATTTGCTAGCACGCTTTTCTTTGCCTATGGATGCGGTGTCGCCGTGACCCAGGTGGAACTCGCGCGCGCCAAAAGTTAGTGTCACGGCCGGTTCCTCCGGAACTTGACAACCCACACCCATGGGTTGGCTTCCCAGTGGTACGGCCCTTTGCCGTTGATCTCTTCCCAAAGGGTGTTGTAGGCCCAGCGCGCCGCCGGCACCGGTGAACCCGCGTTGACGTAGTTCTCGCCTTCGTTGTAGGCCGCGCCTTCGGTGTCGATGCCCTCTGCGTAGCAGTCGCTCTCGCTGATGCGTTGCAGCTGCTCGACCCGCACGCCGGTCACCTCGAGGTCAATGCGGCTGGCGGCACGCGGCATGAAGATCGCGGGACGCTTCCACCAGCACGGGGTTGTGCCGGCGCTGCGCCGATGAGGTGCAGAGCTGTGCCCATCGGCGGCGTATGCGTATTCGTGACCGCACTCCAGCGTCAGGTCGACGAAGTGCCACTCGTCGCGGCCTTTCTTGACGCTGTAGCGTGTCTCCCAGCGGCCCCAAGCAAAGTGCGTCTCGCGCACCCAGAGTCGGTCGCCGGGCTGCCCGTAGGGGCAGGTGATGGGATAGGAATGCTCGGGGACATCCCAGACGCCGGTGCCACAGGTTGGGTCGCCGTGGTAGCAGACGCTGAAGCCGCCTTTCTCTGACTCTTCGACCCACATCTTCTCGGTCAGGCCCTTGATCACGCGTCGCGTCTGCGTCTTCGGATCGTCCGCGCGCAACGTGGCCAGCACCATTGCGCCGCTGAACAGCAGCGGCCGTTCAACGAACGTCCGCGCCACTGGGCACGGCTTCATGCTGACTACTTCAGGCGGCGCCATGGGGCACCTCGTTCCATTCGCGGCCGTCGAGCAGGCGGCCGGCCAGCTTTTTGCCGAAACGTTGAATCGGTTCGTCGAGCGACTTCGGCGCTGCCAGCAGTGCGCTGTCTATGCGACTTCGGCCGTACGGCGCCCACTCACCCCATTGCTTGAACAGATAGGCGATGCCGTGAGCAGTCGCGAAGTCGCGAGCAGCACGGTGCCAATCCGGATGCGAAGGGCGTGCCTTGTGCCCGCTCTCGCCGCCGCTGATGAGCTGCGAGAGGAATTCCCAGCCCTTCCAGTCGACAGGGCCGAGCGCCGGCTCGTAGCTGACGAACGTCTTCCAGCCCGCGGCTGCGATCTCCGCCATGTGCGGGCGCAATTCGTCGGCGCGCTGCTGGTCTTCGGCGGTGCAGCCGATGACGACATTGGGCATGGGCCAGTACTTCGTCGCCTCGCCGCGGAAGTCGCTCCAGTCCGGGTAGATGCCATCGGCGATGTTGCCGGCGGACACGCGGTTGTGCGCCCAGCGGTACGCGGCATGGGAAACGAGCTTGCGGAACCTCGAGTCCAGCAGCAGCTGCGCCATGCGAGCGCCGCGCTTCGTCAGCACCATGAAGGTGTGGGGGCCGCTGAGATGGTTCGGCCACTTAACGGGCACCTGCTCCTTGATGCCGGCGTGATACCAAGACCCGTTCACCGTATAGCCGTCCTGCTCTCGGTGGAAGGCGCCAGTCGCTCCGGCCACGGCCATGACGCCGAACATCTCGGCAATCTGCTCCAGGGTCAGCGCTTCGTGCGCGACGTCGCCCATGCTGGTCAGGAACCAGCGCGAGGCCTTGCGCACCGTGAGCGGCTTCACGAGTTCGGGCTCCCAGAAGTTGACCTTGCCGGTCCACTTCCCTTTGCCGCCCACGCGAATCGCCACGCCGCGGTACTTCTCCTGGCTCATGGCTGCGAGGCGCGCGGCCATGGTCGCGGCGTAGCAGTTCGCGCACGCCGGGCTCACGGGGTCGCAGCCGACGACTGGCGTCCAGGTGTGGTCGGTCCATTCGATCTTGCTGTCAGCTGCCATTGCGGGCCTCCTTGACGTTGATGGATGGCGGCTGGCCGGGTTCGACCTTCATGTCGATCGCGAGCTCGTGCCTGAGCGCGAAGGCGGCCAGCTGCTCGGCCTCCATCTGCAGGCGCTGAATCTCCGCGGCGCGGATGCGGTCGGGGGAGGTGTCGAGGAGATGCATCAGGAGTCCTCCGCGCTGAACAGCAGGGGCTGCACGGCGCCGTTCTGGTAGACGATGGGCATGACCGTGTCGGCGGCAGGTTCGTCGCCCTCCCAGCCATCCGGCCACGTGCCGGCGGCGATCAGCTCGCGGATACGGGCTTCTTCCCCCGGATTGATCAGGCTGATCTCCGGGCGTCCCAGGGCCACGGCTGCTTCGTTGCAGGCCGTCTGAATGCCGAGGATTCGGTCGAGGCCCATCTGCCGGGCTTCGAGCGTGAGCGGGCCCATGCGCTGCGGGTTCTTGGCGATGCTGCCGTCCTTGAGCCGTTCGAGCCCGGCCTTCTTGATCCGGTGCTTCGGCTCTCGAAGCTCGCGCCACAAGGGCTTGATGCCAGTGAGCGGCTGCAGGTGACTCCATTTCGGCAGTAGCAGCACGGTGTTCAGCGCGGTGTCTTCGGAAGCCAGCGGGCAGCCCGTGCAACCGGTGCGCGCATTGATCTCTTCCGCCTCGTCGCCGCCGTAGGCATCGGCGATCATGGCGGTGCTCCAGTCGCCGAACTCGGCCTGCGGCGCCCAGTGCTTCAGCCATTCCCAGACGTGACAGACCCGCCAGTGCAGCAGCGGTGCCAGCGTGGCCAGGCGGCCGCGCAATCCCTTGGCGTTTGGCAGCACCTGCTGGTACCAGCCCTGGCCGCACTCGGCACCGTCCTTGCCGCACGACATCTCGATGCGGCGGTCCCGGATCGCGCTCTCACCCTGGCGCACGCCGGTGATCATCAGGATCTGGCCCTCGAGCTGGTCGATGCGATCGCGCAGCGCCTGCTCCATCGGGTCGATCTTGATTTGGCGCGTGCACCAGCGGAGCGTGTTGTTGTTCGGCGGCGGCACGCCGCGGCCTAGGATGTAGACCATGAAGCGCTTGTCCATCGGCGCAGTGACGATCTCGACCTGGATGCCGCGCTCGCGCAGTTCGTCCATGATCTGCGCGGCCGCGATCGCCAGGGGTGGCAGCTCCTGCCGGGTGTCGGCATAGAAGACGGTCAACGTCTGCGGCGCCTTTATCCGTCCGGTGTCGATCAGCCAGATGACGATGGTCAAGGTGGCGCTGCTGTCCTTGCCGCCCGACCAAGCGATGCCCCAGTGCGGGTGATCCGGGCCGTAGGCCTGCAGCGATTGCACCGTGAGCTCGATGCTCTCGGTCATCTGCAAGCGCTGGCCGCCATCGAAGAATGTCGACTGGTGCTTCATACTTCCACCCCCAACGCTAAAGGAAAGAAATGGGCGAGAAGGAGCCTCAGTGGCTGACTGCAGTAGGAATGGGGATCGTCGTTGCGATAATTCTCTCGTTCGTCCTCACCATCACTGGACAATGGCGATGGTTCAGCGACTCTGCTGCGGCGAGCTGGGTGCAAGCGATCGTCTCTGCGATCGCTATCGCTGCCGGCGCTATTGCAGTCGTTTGGCAAGTCAGGCGTCAGAATCTCGCTCTTGAGCTCGCGGCGCGTGGCGAAGAGGTCAGAAAGCTTCGAATACTCGGCGCAGCGATCTTTCATTGCCGTGTATCGATCGAACGCATGCAAGCGATGCCGGCATATCCGATCAAGGCTGAGATGGCCGATCTGCGATCCCAGCTCGACGCGCTTCGAGAGATTCCGGTACTGGACTTCCCTGACTGGCGAGCGCTTCACGGAGTAGCTGGCGCTGCTGGGACCCTCACAGCTCACCACGATAGGATCATGTCGGCTGATGCAAGGAGCACCTTGCAGGGAGTCCGCGACCGAGAAAAGTACCTCAATGTGGTGCTGTTCGCGCTGGAGTTCGCGGAAGAGCTGACACAGGATGCGCTGCGGGATCGTGGTGCTGATCTTGATGCAATCAGCTCGACGACGGACGATAAGACGGTGTACTCGCGGAGTTACCCAGTGAAAAGACCTAAGTTTTGACCGGTCGGTCGAACGTCCCAAATGTCCAAGCCGACCCGCACCGCCGAGCAGCTGAAGCAAATGTTGGTCATGCGCATCGAGGCTTTGCCAGGCCTTCGAGGGCAGCAAACCGACGTGCACCGCGGCGGCGTGATCGGAATCAACTCCGATGACGGCGGCCCCAACTGGACCGTCCGAGTCGTCAGCGACCGCGGCACGCACCGTGCCGACATTGCGCAGATCATCCGGACCCTGCAGGGGCAGTTCGACTTGGAAGATTGAATCTCGGAGGCGCCGATGACCCAACTTGACCAATTTGCCGAGGCGCTCGATGCCGTCATTCAACTGAAGGCGGACACGGACCTTGTGCACAAAGCAGCGATTGATCGACTGCGAGGCGCTGCTATCGATCGTGAAGCTGTGCAGCGGGCGGCCGAGCGGCTTCCGCAGCTGGCGGCGAGAGCTGCGGAGGCTGAACGCAAAGCAGGACTTTCGGTTCATGCGGCTGCCCGACCGTAGATCTGCGCCTCGTGCGCGAAGTTGGCTCGGATCAGCGCCTCGGCCAGCGGCGGGCACACGCTGTTGCCGCACATGCGCACCTGGGCGGTCTTCGTGAACGGCTTACCGTCCGGGCCGGCCTCGATCTGGTAGTCGGCCGGGAAGCCTTGGGCGGTGTAGAGCTCGCGCGGCGAGAGCATGCGCAGTCCAATGTCAACGATTGCGTATTCCTCGCCCTGAACCGTCACCAGGCCAAAGCGGTGCTTCGTCGTGACCGTGTGCATCGGGTTTTCGAGGCGAGGATCTTGGTCGGAGCCGTAGTAGGCGATCAGGAAGGCGCGGACCTCGGCGAAGTGCAGGCCGCCGGCGCTGACCGTGTGCAGCGGCTCGTCGCTGGCCTGGGCTGTGCTGGTGCCGCGCAGCTTGACCAGGTTGCTGGTGACCAGCGCTGTGTCGTATTTCGCCGTCGTGGTGGCCGTCGGCTCGTCCACTCCGCGCGGGCGGCTCTGGCCAGCTCGGGCGCCGACGCCGACCAGTGCGGCGGTCACAAGGCTGTGGTGGTCCACGCTGGTGACGGTCGCGATGGGATCCTGCAGGTCGCTGCCGACAACGCCGGTGAAGTGCTTGGCAAGGAACGCGGATACAAGGGCGTGCTTTTGGCCGTTCACGACAGTGCCGAGGGGCGCCTGGAGGTTGAGCGCGCGGGGCGACTGGCCGGGTCGCTCGCCGTAGCCGGTTTGGATCAGCGTGGGCGCGACGAGCGCGAAGTGGCCGCCCTTGACCTGGGCGACCTGCGTGCGCAGCGGCTCGTCGGCGCTGAAGACCCGTTGATTCGAGGCGTTCGCGTGCTCGGTAAGGAACGGCGCCAACGTCGGAACCACGATTGCGCGCTCGCCGCGGTGCGCACCCGTGACCGTGCGGAACGGCTCGTCGACGGGCTCGAGGCGGTCACCGCCCTGATGGGTCAGCGGCACGATGAATGGATTCGCCGCGTCAATCACGTAGCGGACGACGCCCTTGGCCACGCGCCGCAGCGTGGCCTCGGCCAGCGGGCGCTTGCGCTCGAAGATGGACGGGCAGGGGATCGACCAGTCGATGCATTCGGCGGCGGTGCGCCAGGGCAGCAGCTTGCCGGCCTGGACGTCCTTCGACGTCGGCGCGCCGTGGCTCGGTTTCGGCCAAGCGATGGCGATATGGTCGCGCCGCGCCACCAGGAAGAAGCGCTTGCGGATCGTCGGGGCGCCGAAGTCGCAGGCGCGGAGCTCGCGCCAGTCCACCACGTAGCCCATGCCCTGCAGCTGGCGGACGAAGCTCTCGAAGGTCTTGCCCTTGCGCGCCGGGTCCGGCCGAGCCGTGCCATCGGCAGCGATCTGCAGTGGACCCCAGGTCTTGAATTCTTCCACGTTCTCAAGTGCGATCACGCGAGGCTTGCACTTCGCTGCCCAGCGCAGCGCGACCCAGGCAAGGCCTCGAATCTTTTTCTCGACCGGCGTGCCGCCCTTGGCCTTGCTGAAGTGCTTGCAGTCCGGCGAGAGCCACACCAGGCCCACGGGCTGATTGCCGGTGACCTTGATCGGGTCCACGTCCCAGACGCTCTCGCACAGGTGCGTGGTGTGCGGGTGGTTGACGGCGTGCATGGCCAGCGCTTCGGGATCATGGTTGATCGCGATGTCCACCGGCCGACCGAAGGCTGCTTCCAGCCCGGTCGATGTGCCTCCACCGCCTGCGAAGTTGTCGATGATCAGTTCGTCGGCAAGGCCGATTGGGAGGGTGAAGTCATCGCGCTTCATGCGGTAGCGCTCGTGGTGCTTTCGACGACCTCGCGCACGGCGTCGGCTGTGATGCCGAGTGCCTGTGCTGCGGCGCGGGCAGCAGCCTCGCGGTCGGGGTTCATGGCGAGGGCACGCGCGAACGCGGCCTTCACCTTCTCAATGGGAATGACGGTGAAGTCCATGCGCTCAGTCGTCCCCGCGGCCATGGGTCTGGGTGAACACGTCTTCGGGCGTGAGCGGCTTCTCGGGCTCGCTCGGCTCGGCACCGGGGAACACGTCGCGCTCGGTGAGCGGCGGCTCTGGCTGCGCGACCTCGGGCATGTTCAGCTTCAGTGAGATGTCGCGCTGCTGCAGGATCGACAGCGTGCCGATGATGTGGTCATCGATGTCGGCTGATGAGGAGACGGCGAACTTCACTTCGGCAGAGCCACCTTCGATGGGAGTGATGCGGAACTTGTGCACCTTGCACAGCTGCAGCACGATGGCCGTGGTGTCGTCGATGCCGTAGGCCACCTCGACGCGAGCGCCGACCTGCTGGAAGTCCAGCTTCACCGGGTAGTCCATGCCCGGCACGCGTACGTTCGGCATCTCATCGACGGGCAGGTCCATCTCGGCCTGGGCCCCGTCCGTTTCCTGCGCGAGGTTGCAGAACAGCGCGTTGCGCAGCTGCTTCTGGATTGCCGCCAGCGAGCGGTTGTTGGTGTTCCAGGTGACGGCGAGATCAATCGCCATGACCTCTTCGTCGCCATGCTTCTCCACGCGCGTCTGGACGTTGGAGAGCTTGACGGTGGTCGGTTCGAGCAGTTCGAGCATGAGTGCCTTTCGAAATTTCAGGGAAGAGAAAGAGGGCGGCCGCTTGCGCGGCGCTGGCTGGGAATCGGAGGGGGGAGGAGGATGGTTCAGCCCAGCCAGCAGCGCCCGATAAGGGGTCAGGCCGCAGCCGGAGCGGGCGCGCGGAACTTCTCGAAGGGCAGCTGCTTGATGTGCTGCCCGAAGTACTTGCCGATCGACTCGGCGCCGACGAACTCGGCGTGCACCTTCGCGTCCACTTTCGGGTAGTGGTAGATCGAGCCGTTGCCGCGAGTGAAGGTCACGGCGAGCGTCTTGCGGGCGGCGTCGTAGCCGACGGCGGCGACCTGGTTGGATTCGACGGGCGTCATCGGGATAGCGACGTAGTCGGCTTCAGAAAAGGCTTGCGGTTCAGCGAAGGGCTTGGGCATGGTGGTGGTCCTCTGGTGGTTGAAAAACTCAGGCGGCCTGCTTGGCCTGAATGGCTTGCACGTGCGCCACGAGCGCGGCGCAGATGTGGGGGAAGTCGGCTTCGTGGAACAGCACCGAGCCGCGCTCCTTCAGGCCCACGAAACCCAGCGTCCCCAGGCCTTCGGCCGAGATCAGCAGCGGAGCGATTCGCTCCTTGATCTGGCCGAGGCTGAGCGTCGGGTGCGTGCTCGGCGCAGCGGCCGCGCGCACGGGCAGCGGGATCACGGTGGGCGCCGGCGCAGCGGCGGGGGCGCTATTTGCCGGTGCCGACAGCGGCGCGACAGCGGCGGAGGCTGTAGTTGGCGCCGAGGCCGGCGGAGTCGCAGCGGCGGCAGCCTGCGCAGCCTGTTCGCGGGCCAGGCGCTGGCGGTCGGCTTCCTGCTCGCGCTCGATGCGCTGCAGCTCTTCGTTGCGGATGCGCTCGCGTTGCTCTTCTTCCTTCTTGGCCTCGGCCGCCTGGTGCTCGGCCACGCGCGTCTTCACGAGCGAGGTCAAGTCCTCGGGCGCTTTGAGAACGATCTGCGCGGTGTCGGGGAACAACTGCGGCAGAGCTGCGGCGAGTTCGCGAAGGGTGCCCAGATTGATCTGAATGCGATCGGCCGCGGCACTGGCAGTGATCTTTGCGTTGGCCAGTGCGGTGTCGACAGCGTTCTGCATGCTGTCGAACGTGCGCAGGCCTTTGATGGCGCCCCCGAAGTCTGCGGGGATCGTCGGCATGTAGGGCTTGCCGATGCAGGCGTTGAGCGATGCCATGTGATCGGCCAAGGCCTTGACGCCGCCGGCAACGATCTCGCCGCGGCGCGCTTCCTTGCGGGCCTTGACCAGCTTGTCCAACTCCAGCCGCGTCGAACGCGCCTCGGCCGTGATGTCGTCGATGGTCTTGAAGAGCGAGTCGATGCTCTCGGTTTGGCTGAGCGCGTGTTGCTTCGCGGCGGCGAGCCGGCTCTCGACCTCGCCGCACCACTTCACGGTCTTCTCGGCATTGGCGAAATCCTGGTCAGTCTTCAGATCCCGGTTGATGTCGGCGAAGACGGCAAGGGCGTGCTCACGGTACTGGGCGAGGTTGCTGGCCGTGACCATGCCCGTGACCTCGATGCGCAGGGCCGGCAGGGACTCGGGCGTGCGGCCAACTGCCTCCACGACTGGCTCGGTCGGCTCGTAGCCGATCAAGTCTTGCTCGAACTGCGCCCAGCCAGCACGCAGGCGCTCGAACCACACCGGATCAGGCAGCACCCAGACGAACACCATCTTTTCCGGCGTGCCATCGGACACCACGAAGATCAGCTTCTCGGCGCCCGTGACCTTCAGCACCTGCTGGCACTGCGGCATGTGCTCATCTGGCACCTGGCCCGCAGCCACGATCGCAGCGAGCGCTTCGTTCCATTGCTTGTGCTCCATGGCGATGCGGTCATCCATCGTCAGGCCGTCGCAGGAAGCCGATTCCTTGCCGTCGGAGCAGGTGACGGGGTAGAGCTCTTCGCCGATCAGCTTCTCGATGTGCGGCCGCGCCAGCGCTTCGACTTCGTGCCCGTGGTCCAGTACGTTGACCTGCAGCCATTCGCTGAAGGTCTTCGCAATGCCCGTCTTCTTCATGCGCAGCAGCTCGTTGCGCGTGGTCTTCTTCGACAGGCCCAGCATGGCGGCGGCTTCGCTGGCGCCGAAGTGCTCGAGGCGGAACGAGTCCCAGGCGTCGGTGCCTTGCACCAGGTCGTGTGTTTGCTTCATGGCAGTGGTCTTTCAGGCGTTGAGTTCGGCGCGGCGCTTGTCGAAGAGCGCGTTGAGTTCGGTGCGGTGGGCTGCGTCGGCCACGTCCTTGATGAGGTCGGCGGCCACAGCCAGCGCGTCGTCGTTCGCAGCCTTGTTCAGCTGGTCGGCGACGTGGGCGTAGGTCGGACCCGCGGCCGCGGTCGCCTCGGCGGCCGGCTTGCGAATGGCGCGCTTCTGCTCGTCGGTGAGCGGGTGCTTTGTCTGTGCCATCGCGATGATCTGGTCCGGGGTCTTGCGGCCCGCGGCGATCACTTCGCGCCACTTCGGAAGGTTCGAGTCGAACTGCGCTTGCGGGTAGGTGGTCGGCTGAGCAGAGGTAGCCTGCGTGACAGGGCCATCCGTCGATGCGTCATCAGCGCCGCCGCGGCCGTCGTCGTCGCTCTCGTCCTTGGTGGCCAGCCCAGTCGCAGCCAGCAGCGTGTAGCGCTGCAGGTAGGTGATCGTCGAGGCAACCTGCTGGATGCTGTTCTTCTTGCCACTGGCGTCCGGTGAGCCGTCCATTGAGACGGATTCGGCATGCCCGAGGCGGTGCGTGATCGTGCAGATGACCACAATGCGGCCGCCCGTCTGCTGGAGGTCCCAGCGATGCGATAGGCCGTGGCGCGCCATCGCAGGCACCACGACATCGGCGATGTGCGAGAGCTCGGCGTGCTTGTAGCCGACGAAGTCGCCGTCCTTGGTGGTGTAGCCGACCTGCTTGCGTTTGAAGATTTCCAGCGGCTCGGCCTTGAAGTCGGCCATGGCCTGCACGAAGGCCTTGCGCGCTTCGTTCGCCTCCCAGCGCTGCTGCAGCTCCATCATCTTCTCGAACTGCTCGAGCGTGGCGCCACTGTTGATGGCGGCCATCATGATGCCGACGGGGGACCTGTCCACGAGCCCGCCACCGGCGAGCGCTGCCGGCGCTCGGTGGTCTACGCGTGGGGCGAGTTCGAGCACCTGGTGCTCTTCGACGGTGGTTGCGTTCACGGTTGGGCTTTCAGCGGAAGGTGAGAAGAAATTCGGGGAAGAAGAAGGCGATGGCTGCGGCCAGGACGGAGCACCCGGCTGCGACCTGGAGCCAGACGACGATCAGCTGCAACAGCTCGTCGATGGCGCTGCAGGACGGTGCAACGGGCTCCGGCGTGTCGTCGGGAAAGCCATGGGGATGTGCGCGGCTCATGGGGTGCACCTCACTGAAAGTTGTTGAAGACGAGGGCCGCGCCGATGCCAATCACGCCGACGATGTAGAGGGCGGTGTCGGCAGCACGGTGCAGGTGCGCTGGCTCCGGCAGCGGCACGATCACGCCACCGACCGCCGCAGGGCCGAAGGCTTGTTCCAGGGTGCGAGGGCAGGGCGTTGTGCGCTCGTGTGTGGCATCGACCTTGCCGACGAACAGGGCGGGCGCAGAGAGCGGCGTGTGGAAAAGCGCGTTCACGAGGTGGACTCTCGATCGCCATGAGCGAAGTGCTGCGCAAACAGGCGCTCGGCCGCCTCGCCGTCCACGATCTGGACGTCAATGGCTTGCTTCGGGAACACCGGCAGCGCGTGCTCGGCGTCGAAGAGGTAGTGCGGGCCGTTCATGCCGACCTCGCTTTCAACATGGCGTCGGCCAGCGTGTAGGCGTTGTGCGCGATGCGATCCTCGACTGTCATTCCTGCCCGACCAGCTGCTGCGATCAGCGCATCGGCCGCGTCCTCGTGTCCGCCGCTGGTCACGAGTTCGGCATGTGCGAACTTCGCGGCGAAATAGTCGCGCAGCGTCATTCCGATGACCGCGGCGGCGCGTGCAAGGATGTAGGCGCGCTCGCGCTCGGTAGGGTCTTCGATATGCACCGAGGCAGCCATCGCCGTGGCATGGGCGCTCTGCAGATCGTTGACGGGGAAGGCTGGGCCGCCGTCGTAAGAGAATTCGACGTGCCTGTTCATGAGGCGCTCCCGCGGATCTCGGCGGCTGCCTCGGCAATGGCAGCATTCACCGTCATGCCCTTGCCGAAGGCGTAGAGAAGCCTTGCCGCGCGGTCTGCTTCGCTGAGCGCGAGCCATGCCTTTGTGCCGGCCGCGTCACGCTTGAGCATCACGGTGCCGGGCTGCGAAGGGTCGGCCGCCTGCAGCGAGAAGTCGGCGCTGTAGAACACCCAGCCTGCCGGAACAAGGTCGGCACAGCGGATGCGATCCATCGAAGCCAGCTCCTCTCGCGTCACCGGCGGCAGGCGTCGCTCGAACCGGCTGTTGTGGATCGGCACGAGGTCGAGATTCACGTCGTGCCGGCTCATGCTCCGCGTCCGTTCTGCTGCTCGAGCGCGAAGTGGTCGGAGAGGGCGAAGTAGGCTGGCGTGCACTTCGCTTCGTTGACGGCCAGATCGGTGGCCAGCGCCTGGTCTTCCGTCGGCACGAACACCGCTTCCGGGTGGTGCTTGGCTTCGACGCGCTCGCGGCGCACGCTGCGGCGGTTTCGGCTCCTCTCGACTCGTTGTGTCTGCATGCCCATCTCCTGTGTTGATGGGCACAAGAATAAGGCGACGCCTTACTTCATGTCAATAGGCATCGCCTTATTATTTTTGAGGTACTGCCTTACGGGCGAAAAAAAGCCCGCTAAGAGCGGGCTTGATGAGGCATGCCTAAAGATCGGCTGCCGAGGGCAGGGAGCCTCAGTTGCAGGAGATGGTGTTCCCGCGCGTTCGACAGGCTCTGCCGTCTGAGCGCCAAAGACTTTGGCCGTCGCCTTTCCGGTTGTAGCGATTGCCAGCGTTGTCCCAGCACCCGGTGGCATTGCAGTTGGTGAGGATGGCTGGCGCGCCAGTGCCGGCTCGGCGAGCTTCTTCGGCACGCGCATCTCGTTCTTCTTGCCTGGCGCGGTCCGCATCGATCGTCGCCATGCGTCGCTGCATGTTGCGTTCGTCCTGCGCGCGAATCCGTTCGTTCGGGTCGCTTTGGATGATGCCGCCGCCGGCATCTCCCACGGCATCGCTCGTTGGCTCTCTCAGAAGTCGCGTGGCATTCTCAATGCTCTGCATGTTGCGCTCCCTGCCGTAGACCTCGTTCTCCCAGCGTCTATCGGTCGCATCAGCCCCGAGCACTCGGGCCGCCTGCTTTGAAGTGGTTGGGCATGCGGTGTCGCTGAACGTCACCTTGCCAGCAGCGTCAGTGCAGCGATGCACTTGGGCGCAGGCGGCAAAGGACGCTGCGAGCAAAGTTGTGGCAACCAGCGCTTTCGAGTAGCTCATATTGCGGTTCCCTCATAGTTTTTTCCCGTTCCACGCCCAAACCACTCGCCCTCGGACTTCGACGGGATGAGACCCATCGAGCACATCGACCGTCTTCACGGTGGGGTTGTCGCTGCTGATCTCGAAGGTGCCATCGATGCGCTGGCGCACACGCTTGATGTAGATCCGGTCGTTGGCCTCCATGACGTACACGCCATCGATCTTTGGCGAGTTCACGCCGATGTCGACTAGGAGGATGTCGCCGTCCGCAAACGTGGGATCCATCGAGTCGCCATAGCCATGGATAAATCTCAGGTTCTCTAGTTTCGAGAGCGGCTTGATGGTGCGGCTCACCCATTGAGGCGACACCGTCAGCCTACCCACAACTACCTCGTCGTGCAGCTGGTCTTCACCGGGCCCCATGGCAGCCGTTTGTGCGAGTACTGGGATGCTGAGCGCGTCGAATCCGGGGAGGTGCGGAGTCGGTGACCCATCGTGATCCTGCGGCTCGTCGTTTAGGGATGGGGCCGTGGTTCTCGGGCGCGATGGCCAACGGGGGAAGGAGTCCAGACCCCAATGCTCGGGTCCGACGACATCCTGAAAGTAGCTCCAGAGTGCCGGCAGCTTGTCCTTTGAGACGGTTCCTTTGTTGATCCAGTCTTGAATGGATGGGGGTTTGACTTCAAAGACGCGCGCGACCTCTCGCTGAGTCACACCCTTTTTCTTGATGGCTTCGCGGATTGCGGAGCCAAGTTCGCGGCCAGTAAGCATTGCCTAACTTTCGCAGTTCGGATGGTGGTAAGGCAATGCTTGACTAAATAAGGCTATGCCTTATCATTCTCGGATGATCAAGACCGCCATCCGAACCGCCGCGGACATTGTCGGCGGGCAAGCCGCCCTGGCCCGTCTCCTCGACGTCAAGCCGCCCACTGTCAATCAATGGGTCAACGGCGATCGCCGTGTGCCCGCCGAGCAATGCCCGTCGATCGAGCGGGCGACGAAGGGCGCGGTGCGCTGTGAGGACCTTCGCCCTGATGTTGCTTGGGACGTTCTGCGCATGCAGGCCGGCAGCGATACCGATTCGATCAAGGCGGCCGCCTGACCCATGCGACTCGCAATCGTCCTTGCGCTGGTCCTGGCTTTCGCCGTCTGCGCGGTTGCCGTCGCACTTGCGCTGATGGCTTTTTTCGTCGGCCGGCCAACCGCAGCACTCGTCGCACTCGCCGCCGGCGCGATCGGTCTCTGGCTGGTTCTGGAGGGTGAGCGCGCGCTCGATGCGCAGACGCTCGACGAGTTCAACGGCTAGTTCGTGAAGGCTTTGAAACATGAGACCGATGGTCTTTTTTTTGTGCCCGGAGGGGGTAGTCAAGTGAAGTCAAAAGATTTGCGTCAGCCTGCCGACCAGTCCGAACTGCCCCTGTTGCGCAGGGCGGCGCCCAATGAAGTGCCGGTAGAAATGATCCGACGTCAGCGCACGGCCGCGGCGGCTTTCGCGCTCGCGTGCCAGTCCAGCGGTCTGGAGGACAAGGAGGTCTACGGCGAGCTCGGGCTGGATGCCGGGTACTTCTCGCGCATCAAGGCTGGCACGGCCACGCTGCAGGCCGACAAGGTCGCGCTGTTCTGCGAGATCGTGAACAACCGCATCTACGCCGAGTGGTGCGCGTTCCAACTCGGCTGCACGCTGGTCGAGATCAAGACCGAGGCCGAGCGGCGCGCCGAGGCGGCCGAGAAGCGCGCTGCCGAAGCCGAGCTAAAGGTGCGCGTCCTCATGGAAACGTTCCAGACGAGGGCTGCTGCATGACGCACCAACCCTCCGCGCGACAGAGCGCCTTCTACTGGAACACCGGAGAGCCCAGCATCTTCCGCCCGATGGAAATTGGGTCCAAGCTGCGCGCCGCCAGCACGGCGAATGTCCAGCTGGCCCGCCAGAACGGCACCGACCGCAGCACCTTCAGCGGGATGTCCAAGACGGCCGATGCCCAGATCGCGCAACGCGCTGCGCCGCACGGTGGCGCCTACGCAAAGGCCGTGAATGCCAAGGCCCCGAGCAAGGCCGCCCGGCTGCGCGAAGCCCTGCGAGCTGGCCCGATGGGCTCGGGTGCCCTGTCTCAAGCGACGGGCGTCGATGCGCACATCATCCCGGCGCTGCTCCAGTTCGACATCGATGCCGGCCGCGTGCGTCGGCTGCGCGAATTCCGGCCCATGCGGTACCAGCTGGTGGAGGCGTGATGGAGTACGCCGACTTCCTACGCGCGAAGATTCGTATGGCCCAGTTCAAGGGCTTCGACGTTCCGCTGGACCAGATCAATCCTCATCTGAAGCCACACACCCGCGACATCGTGCGCTGGGCAGTGCTGGGCGGCCAGCGGGCCATCTTTGCAAGCTTCGGCCTGCACAAAACGGCCACGCAGCTGGAAATCTTCCGGCAGATCGGCCGGGCCCGGCCCGAGATGTTCCGCCTGCAGGTTGCTCCCCTCGGTGTGCGGCAGGAGTTCCGCGCCGAGATTGATGCGCGCTTCCAGGGCGAGCATGCGATCGACATGCGCTTTGTGCGCCGCGACAGCGAGATTGACGATCCCGCTACGCTCTACCTGACCAATTACGAGGCGGTGCGCGAGGGCAACATCACGGTGCCGCGCTTCGGTGCCACCAGCCTCGACGAAGCCAGCGTGCTGCGCAGCTACGGCAGCAAGACCTACCAGGAGTTCCTGCCGGCCTTCGCGCCCGTCGAGTTCAAGTTCGTGGCCACGGCCACGCCGAGCCCGAACCGCTTCAAGGAGCTGATCCACTACGCCGGCTATCTGGGCGTGATGGACACCGGCCAGGCCCTCACGCGCTTCTTCCAGCGCGACAGCGAGAAGGCCGGCAACCTCACGCTCTATCCGCACAAGGAAGAGGAATTCTGGCTGTGGGTGGCCAGCTGGGCGGTGTTCATCCAGCGCCCCAGCGACCTCGGCCATTCCGACGAAGGCTACGACCTGCCGGAGCTGGACGTCCGGTACCACGAGGTGCCCAGCGACTACGCCGCGGCCGGCAGCGAGAAGAACGGCCAGGGCCTGCTGATCCCGGACGTGGCGATGGGCCTGTCCGCAGCGGCCAGCGAGAAGCGCGGCAGCATGGCGGCCCGCGTCGCGAAGGTGCAGGAGCTGGTCACCCAGGATCCTGCCGATCACTTCATCGTCTGGCACGACCTCGAGGATGAGCGCCACGCCATCCAGCAGGCGGTGCCCGAGGCCGTCAGCGTCTGGGGTTCCCTCGACCTCGACGAGCGCGAGGAGCGGATCGTTGCTTTCGGCAACGGCGCGCACCGCGTGCTCTCCACGAAGCCGGTGATCGCCGGCAGCGGCTGCAACTTCCAGCGCCATTGCCACCGCGAAATCTTCGCTGGCATCGGCTTCAAGTTCAACGACTTCATCCAGTCAATCCACCGTGTGCACCGCTTTGGCCAGGCCAAGCGTGTGCGCATCGACATCGTCCACACCGAGGCTGAGCGGGAGGTGCTGCGCAGCCTGCTGGCCAAGTGGGCACAGCACGAAGAAATGGGGAAAAAGATGACGGACATCATTCGCAAGTACGGCCTGAGTCAGCTGGCCATGCAGGACGCGCTGGCGCGCTCAATCGGCGTGACCCGCATCGAAGTGAAGAGCGAACTCTTCACCGTGGCGCAAAACGACTGCGTCGAAGAGGCCAGGCTGCAGCCGGAGAACTCGGTCAACCTGATCGTCACCAGCATCCCCTTCGCGAACCACTACGAATACACGCCGAGCTACAACGACTTCGGCCACACCCAGGACAACGCGCACTTCTGGGCGCAGATGGATTTCCTGACCCCCGAGCTGCTGCGGATCCTGAACCCGGGGCGCATCTATTGCTGCCACGTGAAGGACCGGATCAACTTCGGCAACGTCACCGGCGCCGGCGTGCCCACGGTCAGCCCCTTCCACGCCGAGGCGCTGTTCCACGGCATCAAGCACGGCTTCGACTACCTCGGAATGATCACCGTGGTCACCGACGTGGTCCGTGAGAACAACCAGACCTACCGGCTCGGCTACACGGAAATGTGCAAGGACGGCACGAAGATGGGTGTTGGCTCCCCCGAGTACATCCTGCTGTTCCACAAACCGCAGTCCGATCGCTCGCGCGGCTACGCCGACTCGCCGGTCGTGAAGTCGAAGGCCGAATACAGCCTGGCGCGCTGGCAGGTCGATGCCCACGCCTTCTGGCGCACCAGCGGCGACCGGATGCTCACCGCCGAGGAGATGGCCAGCTACGGCCCCGCCAAGCTGGCCAAGCTCTTCACCGAGCACAGCCTGCGCAACGTCTACGACTTCGACTTCCACGTGCGCATTGGCGAGGAACTGCTGGAGCGGCAGGCGCTGCCGAGCACCTTCATGAGCCTGGCGCCGGGCAGTCATCACACCGACGTCTGGCACGACGTGGTCCGGATGCTGACGCTCAACGGCGAGCAGTCGAGCCGCGCGGTCGAGAAGCACGTCTGCCCGCTGCAGTTCGACATCGTCGACCGCCTGATCGAGCGCTACAGCAACAAGGGCGATGTGGTCTACGACCCGTTCTGCGGCCTGGGCACCGTGCCCGTGCGCGCGATTAAGGCCGGGCGCCGCGGTGGCGGCTCCGAACTGAACCCAGCCTATTTCCTCGACCAGGTGCACTACCTGCGGGCCGCCGAGCGCGACGCCAGCATGCCCAGCCTGTTCGACTTCGAAGCGGTCCAAACCGAAGCGGAGGCTGCATGACACCCGTCCAGACCAAGATCGCCCGCCGGCGTGAGCACCAGATCCTTGCCGAAGGCCTTGCCATCGAGATCGCGATGGACCTCGGCTGCCCGGAGGAAGCCCACCGGCACCGCCGGGAAATGGAAGCCCTGATCGCTGCGCGCCAGGCCGCGCTCGAGCAGGAAGAAGAGCAGGGCGCTAGCTACTTCGCAGCCGCTGGCCAGATCGCAGGCGTTCAAGCTGAAGCGCGGAGGGCTGTCGGTGGCTGAATCCTGGATCAAGATGCGCGGCTCGCTGATGACCAACCCGAAGGTCATCAAGATTGCGCGCCTGCTGCTGCAAGACCCGGAGTTCCTGTCCTGGTTCGCTCATGACGGCGTGCAGCTCGAAGCATCACAGGCTGTCACGCGCCGTCACGTGACGGTTGTGACGCGCGTCACGGTGGGGGCTCTGACGCCGCTCTGGGCGCAGGTCAATGAATGCGCCGGAACCGACTTCATCCTGCCCGACGCGTCACTTTTCGAAGTGGACGAAATGGCGGGCGTGCCGGGTTTTGGGCGCGCTTTAGAGGGTGTCGCATGGCTGCGCGTGCTGCCCGACTCAAAGGGTGTCGAGTTCCCCAATTTCATTGAGCACAACACCGTCGGCAAGGAGCGTTCGACTGGTGCAAAGACAGCCGCCGAGCGCGCCAAAGAGTATCGCGAGCGCAAGCAGCAGAAGTCCCTTGAAGGCGTCACAAACTGCGTCACGGAAAAACGTGACGCGTCACGTGACACCGTCACCACAGAGAAGAGTAGAGAAGAGAAGAAGAGAAGTACTCCTTCGTCGTCAGCCAAGCTGCCGACCTGCCATCCCGACCGGGTCGTGACGATCTACCACGAGGTGTTGCCCGAGCTGCCGGGCGTCCGGGTGATGGACAAAGCACGCGAAAAGGCCATCCGTGACCGCTGGGATTGGGTGCTGAGCAGCACGAAGCCCGACGGCACGCGGCGCGCCACCACCGCCGAAGAGGCGCTGGAGTGGTTCCGCAGCTACTTCGAACGCGCCCGCAGCAACGATTTCCTGATGGGCCGCACGACCCGCACCGGCGAGCACGCGAACTGGAAACCCGACATCGAGTACCTCATGAAGTCCGGCGGGCTGAAGCAGGTGCTTGAGAAAACCAACCTTGAGGTCCCCGCATGAACGACCGAGTCGATGAATCCCTCTTGGCGCCGGTGGTGCTGTGGAGCCCTGAATCCGAAACCTCGCTGCTCGGCGCGCTGTTGCTCGACAACGGCCTGTGGGACCGAGTCGGCGACATGGTTGTCGAAGCCGATTTCTTCAAGAACGAGCACCGGCTGATCTTCGGCGCCGTCAGCAGCATGCTGAACGCTGGCCAGCCGGTCGACGTGTTCACGGCCTTCGACCAGCTGCAGCGCGACCGCAAGGCGGACATGGTGGGGTTGACCTTCCTGAACAGCCTCACGCAGTACGTGCCCAGCGCGGCCAGCGTGCGGCAGTACGCGCTGATCGTGCGCGACTTCGCGCTGCGGCGGAAGCTGATGACCGCCAGCAGCGAGATCCACGAGCTGGCATGCCAGCGCGGCGTGGGCTTCGAAGAGACGCTTGACCAGGCAACCGCGCTCCTCACGCCGCTGTTCGACGCCGGCAAAAGCGATGCGTGGCTGGACATGGACGCAGGCATGGTCCAGTTCCTCGACGGCGTCCAGCGTCGGCACGATGGGGAGGAAGACTTCCTTTCCACCGGAATCAAGGCGCTGGACGAGCGGCTCGACGGCGGCATGCGCCGCGGCGAGGTCATTGTCATTGCTGGCCGCCCAGGCATGGGGAAGACCGCACTGGCGATGTCTATCGCCGATCACGTCTGCGGCATGAGCGAGCCGGTGGGCGTGCTGTCGATGGAGATGCCCAAGGCTCAGCTGACGACTCGAGTTGTGTCGATGCGCTCGAGCGTGCCCCTGCACAAGCTCAAGCGACCGGAGCGAATGAACGACTACGACTGGAGCGAGATGTGCCGCTCGGTTGAGCTATTGCGGCAGCTGCCGTTGTTCATCGATGACCAGACCGCGCTCAACATCAACCAATTGCGCTCGAAGGCCAGAGGTCTAAAGCGCCGCCGCGGCCTGCGGCTCCTGGTGGTTGACTACATCGGACTGATGGAGGGGACCGATCGCAAGGCCAACCGTGCCACTCAGCTCGGCGAAGTCAGCCGCGGCATCAAGGCTCTGGCCAAAGAACTGGCCTGCACCATCTTGCTGCTGGCCCAACTGAACCGCGAAGTCGAGAAGCGCCCAAACATGCGGCCGATCATGGCCGATCTGCGCGAGTGCGGTGACATCGAGCAAGACGCCGACATCATCGCGTTCGTGCACCGCCCGGCACACGTCAAGCCCGACCTGGGGCCGGAGTGGAAGCACTACGCGGAGATCATCATCGGCAAGCAGCGCGACGGCCAAACGGGTGTCGTCGATGCGCAGTACACGGGCGACACCGTGAAATTCTGCGACTGGATGGGCGACCGGCCCACGTCGCTGGTGCGCACGAAGGGAGCAGAGCTGTGATCGTGCTTTCCCTTCCGTATCCGATCAGCGCGAATCGCTATTGGGCCACCCGCGTCATCAGTGTGAAGGGCCGCCAGATGCCCGTGGTGTACGTCACGACCGACGCGAAGGCCTTCAAGGAGCAGGTGGGTTGGGTCTGTAAGGCCGCCGGCATACGGCAGCCGCTCGCTGGCCGCGTGGCGATCTCCGTCCAGCTGTACCCGCACCGGCCGCAGGACTGGGCGACGCGGCAGCGTAAGCACGGCAACGCCTGGGATGACACCGTGCAGTGCCTCGACATCGACAACGCCAACAAGGTGCTGCTCGACGCGCTGAAGGGCGTGGCGATCGAGGACGACAAGTGGGTGCGGCGGCTGACCTCCGAGCGCATGGAGCCTGACGCGAACGGCGCGCGCGTGGTGCTGCGCATCGAACAGGTGGCTGCGGAGCAATCACAGGTCGAGCTGCTTCCGGCTGAAGCCGCCGCGGCGCCTGCGTTCACTCCCGTTCCTGAGGGGCTGCCATTTTGAAGCGCATCTACATCGCCGGCCCGATGACCGGCGAGCCGGAACTGAACTTCCCGCTGTTTCACCGCGAGGCCGCACGGCTGCGCGCCGAGGGCTGGGAGGTGGTGAACCCGGCCGAGATCAACGCCGATCCGTCGGCCGGCTGGCTGCCGTGCATGCGCGCAGACATCAAGCAGCTCGTGGACTGCGAAGCCATCCTGATGCTGCCGGGGTGGGAGTGGAGCAGGGGAGCCTCGCTCGAGCACCACATTGCCCAGCGGCTGGAAATGCGGGTGATCTACCTGCAGACGGAGGTCACGGCGTGACCATCTGTGCCCGCTGCCACCGCGCGCTGCTGCGCCAGCCGGTCTACCTGGCTGGATCGGCCTACGGCCCGAAGTGCGCCACCGCCATCTCGGGCTCGAAGCCGCGCCGCGGCACCGGGCGCACGCCCAGCGTCGATGCCCGCCAGCCTGACCTTTTCACCGAGGCCACACCATGATCGAACAACGCCTGTTAAACAGCCCACGCAGCGCGCACGAGGCCGTGCTCGAGCTGTACGGCATCGCCAAAGAGAAGACCAAGACCGGCGCGCGGTACCTGCTGCAGCTGGTCAGCACCAACGACTACTACCGCCACCAGCTGCGCAAGGCCTTCCACGGGCCAGTGCTGCGCGACATTGCGCACCAGGTGTGGGTCGTGGACGAAAAGAACGGCGTGCGCCAGCGCTACGTGCCGCTGGCCTGGAAGCACTACTACGCCGAGCTCTTCATCGAGCCGACCTTCGAGGAATACACGGTCAAGAAGACGGGCGAGGTCAAGGTGCGCATGCGCCGGCGCAGCACGGAGGAACTGCCGGATGACGAATTCGCCGAGTTCCTGCTGAAGGTGCAGGCGCACGCAGTCACTGAATGGGGCGTGGTGTTCACCGAGCAGGAGGGGCAGCCGTGAAGCGCTCGCCCATGTCCCGCGGCACCGGCTTCGCCCGCCGCACGTACACCGCCCCGCCGGCAGCGCCGCTGCGCCGCGTAGAGCACGCCGGCGTCATCGTGCGCTTGTCCGGCGCACCGGTGGCGCGGCCGAAGTCGGAGCCACACCGCAATCCGCACCTGCTGAGCATGGCGCGCGGCCGCTATTGCCTGCTGCGCGTGCCCGGCGTGTGCATCGGCGGCACCGAAACAACCGTGGCATGCCACTCGAATCTCTCGATCCACGGCAAGGCCGGCGCTCGCAAGGCCAACGACGAATACCACGTGCCCGGATGCTTCGCCTGCCACCGCTGGCTCGACCAAGGGCCGGCTGACGGCGTGCTGAAGGCAATGACCTTCATGCGCGCGCACCTCGAACAGGTCGGCTACTGGCGCGCCGTGGCCGCCGACATCACCCAGCCGCCCAAGGATCGCGCTGCCGCGCTGTGGGCACTGGACCACCTTAATGCAACCCCTGTTGGGAAAGGAGAGACGCTATGAACTGCGTACCTGGAGACACGGCGTACATCGTGGCGCCGTACTTAGACATCGCCATGCGAGGGCTGCCGGTGTACGTCGTGTGCGCCGAAAGTGGGCATCGCCTGGTCGAGGCCAAGAACGGCGCGCGCAGCCACGGCCGCGGGCAACAGTGCTGGCTGGTTGACGGGCACGACGTCCGCTTGCCAATGGTCATCGGCGATCAGTACCTGCGGCCGATCCGCGACCCAGGCGAAGACGCCGTGGACGAAGTACTCCAACGGCTCGGCCTTCCGGAAGACGTGCCGGCATGAGTCACGACCTCACACCGAAACAGGCGGCCGTGCTCGCCTACATGGTCGAGTTCGAGGCCGCGAACGACAACATGCCGACCATGCCCATGATCGCGCGGCACTTCGGATACTCCAGCGCCAACGCAGCCAGTGAGCACATCCAAGGCCTGCTGCGCGCCGGCAAGCTGGAGCGCCTGCACGGCCAAGTCGGCTTCCGCTTCAAGAGGAGCACGGAATGCGCAAGCGCACCCGCCGCCAGCACTACGCGCTGACCAATCCGGTGGCCCTGGCCATCGCCGGCGCACGCATCACCGAGGACAGCCTTCTCGACCAGTTGCGCACGCGCGAGCTCTCGGCCATCCATTCTTTCGCCACGGGCGCCGCCACCGTCGATGACTGGCGCACCGTGGCCGATCTGTGCAATCTCGCGCAGACCATGTGCGGGATGGGCATCGGTCCCGAGGTACTGGAGCCAGCCCAGAAGGTCGAGGTCGTGCTGGGCGAAGCGCACGAGCGCTACCTGGCCACCAGCCGCATGGGCACCACCGGTGTCGGCCTGGACGCCATGCGCCACCTTCAGGAATGGCACCACCTCCAGCGCACGAGCGTCGCGCGCTCGGTCTACGAAGCCGCGATCGTGCGCACCAGCAACCGGATCCGCAGTGCACACCCGAGCGTCAAGGTGTGCATCGGCACCCAAAGTCACACAGGAGCCCGATGAGCCAAAAGCCTCAACCAGTCCGCCGCGGTGTCGGTGAGCTGGTTTTTCAGACGATCTTGGACCTGCATAACGCCGGTCGCATCGCCACGCGGCCCGTGGTGGTGTCGATGACCGGCCAGAGCTACAGCGTCGTCGATGACCACGTGAAGCGGATGCTGGAAGACGGTCGCCTTCGGCGCGTCGCACCTGGTGTATTCGAGCCGGTGGAGGAAATGCCACCGGCGCAGGCGATCTCGCTCACCGTGCTGCCGAGCGGCATGGCCAAGCTGGAGGTTGGAGACGCGTGCCTCGAACTGAACCCCGCCGACCGGCGTTGCATCGGGAATCTATTCCGCGGCAGTTCCGAGGAACTGACCAGCCTGCAGGGCGCGCGCGAACTGGCGGACGCTGTGGCCGAGCTCAAGCGACAGCTCGCCGTCGCGCAGCGCCGCGTCGACCAGCAAGACGAAGTCATCCGCCGGCTGCAGCGGCAGCCGAAGCAAGAAGAAATTCCATTCCTTTAACCGGCCGCGAGGCCATCACCCGGGCGCGAGCCCATTACGTCAGGAGCTTCAGTGAACTCAACCATCATCAACCCCACCGTTGGCCGCGTCGTCTGGTATTTCCCGGCGACCAACGCGGCAGAGTCTGGCTTCGCGCGGCCAGACGACGGCACGCCGCTGGCAGCCATCATTGCTCGCGTCTGGACCGACTCTTGCGTCAATCTGACTGTGTTGGACGCCAACGGCGTGGCGCATCCCCGCACCAGCGTTCGACTGGTGCAGGAAGGCGAAGCAGTTCCGGTTTGCCACGGGCACTGCGAATGGATGCCCTTCCAGAAGGGGCAGGCCAAAGCGCAGAACCAGACGCGACAGTACACAGACGGCACGACGGCGACCGGGCCTGGCACTCTCCCCGCGATGTCGCCCGCACAACAGGACGCGTCGGTTGAGCAGATGATCGTCACCAAGGGCAGGACCGCGCCACGCATCACGCCTGATGACCTTGCTGCCAACATCGTTGACACCGAGATCGTGAAGCACGTGAGCCCCTCCGGCCAGATCCTGCGCTGGGCCGTGCTCACCACGCGCAGCGGGTTCGCTGTCACTGGCCGTCCGTCGGCCGCAGTGTCCGCGGAGAACGACGATCCAGAGATTGGTGTGGCAACCGCCATCGCAAACGCGCGCGACGAGCTGTGGCCGCTCATGGGCTACGAACTGAAGTGCCGCTTGGCGCCCGCGGCCGTCTGATCGCGATCACCTCCATCCACTCCACAGAAGCACCATGATTCCCAGCATCGAAGACATCCTCGCCATGCTCGCCAAGGGCGAATGCACCCAAGAGCAAGCGCTCCAGTGGATCGGCTCGCACATCGACCTGGCCACGCGCGACGCCGCGCTACTCGATCACTTCGCCAGCACTGCAGCGATCGGACGCGACTCGACCGGCAACATCTCCACGCTCAGCGCCACGGCGGTGATGGGCGAAGACCCTCCAGACTGGCCAGCGAATCCTGGCAAGGCCATCCAGTGGTGGTGTGACGCCGAGGCCCGGATTCGCTACCTCAAGGCCGAGTCGATGATGAAGGCACGCATCCTGTGATTTTCAGGCGCATCAGCCCGGTGGGCGCGCCGGCGTTGCTCATCGATGAGCAGGCGCCGTTCGTCATGCGTGCGGGGCCGGACCCTCGCGACGCGGTGCTCGCGCGCTGCGGCGCCGACCCGGCGTACCAGCGTTGGGTGCTCGCCTGCCTGCAGGTGCGGCTCAGCATCCAGGCCGACCAGACCTTCCCGCACCCGCCGGACCGGCGCGCCCAAGTTGCGCGCATCGTCCGTGCGTCATTGAATGTCCAAACGTCAGCACTGATGTTGGAGAATGTCGAATAACAAGTTCTCTGACGCGACCGCTCCAATGTCTGGATGCGTTCTAAAAGTCGAGCAGTGCTGTCGAAAGGAACCTATGAATGCGATTTGGCAGTTCTTGCGAGACAACGCGGTCTGGGTAGTACCTATCGGTATCGCCGTGCTGACCGCGCTAGTCTGGCCCATTCGGCGGTTACTCGAACCGAAGAGCATCCAGCAAACCCAAACGGTATCCAATGGGTCTACAGGCATTCAAGCTGCTCGAGACGTACGCAGTGATGGATCTGGAGAGCATTGATGCTGGGCAAGCAGACGCAAGAAGTCTCGGGCGGAAGCACCGCTATTCAGTCGACCGGGCATGTGGTCGTGCATCAGCATGGCTTTACGGCTGCTCAGGTTGGAGAAGTATCGACACTTGTGGATCTGTTTCTCAAGGCGCAGCTTCCGGCTTTTGAGGCGCGGGCGCAGAAGATCGCCGAAGAGAACGCAGCCAAATTACTTGATGCTTTCGTCGCGCATGCGGCCAATGCAGCCGTGCCCCTTTCTGGTGACGAGTTTTCAAAGCCTGCGGGGCAAGCTGCATTTCATAGCGCATTGGCCGGGGTCGCACTTCACGCGGATGCGGCAGACGTTGATCTTGTTGCGGAAGCGCTTGTGCGGCGTTTGAACTCAGCAGACGAACCTTTGCTGAAATTGGTGCTGGATTCCGTCATCACAGTTCTTCCAAGGCTAAGCGCTGGACATATCTCTTTTCTTGCTTTCACCCATTTTGTCAAGAAACTGAATCTCAGCTTAAAGAGCTTGGAGGTCCTGGAAAACCTTTCCGGTCAGATCATGACGTTGTTCGAGGCTGGAGAAAATCTCTCCGCGCCAAATATTCAATACTTGGCCGGGCTGGGCTTGATCACGGTGAATCCCGTTTCTGATGCCGATCTGCTTTTCGATATCTGGGAGCGTACCTACGGGTTTCCGATCAACGCGGTAGAAATTGCTAAGCTTCAGACGCAGCATCTTAAACGTGTTCATGAGATGTATTTGAGGATGAAATTGCCCACGGTGCACCCGACCATCACAGGCACGGCTATCGGCCTATTGCACCTCAAACGCAAGTTCATTCGAATAGAACTGGCTGATCACATTGCTTAGAATGGCGACTCAATTGTGCCGATCGCTCGCCTGCCGGCATCGGTGATTTGCGCGTACACAGTGCGATGGGCGTAGGTCTCTTTTCCTTTCGACATAGGTGTTCGCCTCACGACGACCCAACCGCGGACCTCGTAGCTTTCCGCATGCGCAATCTCTGCGCTCGACATCAATTCGGTCGAGTGGCTGAGCGAAGCTATACGTCGAAGCAATTCCATGGGGCCTCCGATAGTTGCGGGACGATCGCATTTTCGGTGGAAACGGAGGCGTGCGACTGCGGCCCAATTTCGCACGGACGGCCCAGCAGCGTGTCGACCAGATCGGCACCCCCGCCGCTTGAGGAAAGGCTGCGGCTCAATTTCAGGGGGCGACAATTGAGGGCACCCCAGTAGGGATTGGACGGGCGGGTAGGGCGCCGGATCATCCAGGCCACACCCGATATGGCGAGGGTTCGGCCGGTAGCCACGGCACCATTCAAAGAGGTATCCCATGGCTCACGCCCGCTCGTTCCGCACCTTCCTGTCCCTCGCAGCTGCTGCCTGCCTGATGGCCGCAGCCAGCACCTACTCGACCGTCACCTTCTACGTCTCCCGAACCTGCACCTTCGTTCGCGACACGATGCTCGACTTCCTGCAGGTGGCCGTGGCCAAGTTCGAGCAGCCGGCGCTGCGCCTCGTTGCCCGCCCGGTCGAGCTGCTCCAGGTCTGCGCCTACGCCCTGCGGCTGGCCAAGCGCGAACGCCCGCGCGTGACGCCCGGCTGGCGCATGTGCCCCTCCACCTGACCTGATTCACCCTCTCCAAGGGCAAGCCGCTGCCGCAAGAGCAGCGCCGGGGGCAACCGGCAAAAATGTCCTCAGTGCCACGCTATGCTGCGGGATGCCCATTGAAGATATTCGCTTTTTTTGGTCCATGGCTGCATCCGCAGGCATCGGCGCCACGGTGGCAGCCGTCATCGGCTACCTATTGGTCCGCAACTTTCTTTCCAGCTACCTGACTGAGAAAGGAAAGAACCTCGCGACCAAAGAAGACGTGGCGCGTATCACGCATGAGATCGAGGGCGTGAAGATCGGGTACACGCTGGTCGCTGAGCACTTCAAGGCCGAGCACCAGCTTCGCCTCGCGGCGCTCGACAAGCGATTGCAAGCGGCCCAAGAGGCATACACGTTGTGGCGGCAACTGGTTGAAAAGACCCATCACGAAGATGCCGGCTGGGCTGTGCTGGAGTGCCAGAGTTGGTGGGATCGCAATTGCCTGTATCTCGACGAAGCCGCACGCGATGCGTTCTCACGGGCCATTTTCAGCGCGGGTGGTCACAGAGGACTGCTCAGGAGTGGCGCATCCGCAGAACTCACGCACGACAACTGGAGGGACGTTGTCGCCGCAGGAGACATCATTGTCCGAAGCGCGGCCTTGCCAGGGCTTACCTCGATGGAAAGGCAAGGCGCAGCCGACGCGCTCGAGCGCAACGCAGGCACATGATCAGCGGACTCGTGGAGCACCCCCAGTAGGGTTCGCAGCATCGGTACGCACCCGGAATCATCCGGGTCCATGACAGACGCGCGCGTACCCGAAACAGACAAACTTGCGGCCCACTGGCCGACCATCGAAGCCGACTACCGAGCTGGCGTGAAGAGCGTTCGCCAGATCGCCAGCGAGCACGGTATCTCCGAGGGAGCCGTGCGGAAGAGGGCGAAGCTGCAAACGTGGACTCGCGACCTCTCAGCGCAGATTCAAGCCAAGGCTGAAGCGCTGGTACGCATGGAGGCGGTACGCAATGAGGTACGCATTAAGGAGCGCGTACCTGATTCCGTGGTCGTGGATGCCAACGCCAATGTGGTCTACAAGGTCCAGATGGCCCACCGCACGGGCCTGACCAAGCTCTCGAGCCTCCGGGACTCGCTGCTGCTCGAACTCGAAACAGCGGCCACGTCAGACCCTAAGCCCGCCGCGGCGCCGCACGGTACCGAGAACCCGCCTGAGGCCGCCACTGGCCTGGCGCTGCCGGTGCGCATTGAATCGCTGAAGAAGCTCGCCGAGGTCGACGAGAAGATCCGCCGCGGGGAGCGAGAGGCTTACGGCATCGACAAGCTCGTGCCGGACGAAGGCGGCATCGTGAGCAAGCTGAGTGACGCCGAGCGCGCCAGCCGCCTGGCCGCGCTGTTCGCCATCGCTCAGAAGAGGGCAGCCGATGGCGCCTGACATTTCCGCGCCTGAGCTCGTGAAGCTCATGCCGTTCCTCACGGACATGGAGCGCGCTGAGCTCGACATCCTGCTGACCGAAGGCCTGCCGCTGTGGATGGCGCAGGTCGGGCCGCAGTCGATGGCACTTGAATCGATGGCCGATATCGTCTTCTACGGTGGCTCGGCCGGCGGCGGCAAGACCGATCTGCTGCTCGGCGCCTCGCTCACCCAGCAGGAGCACAGCATCATCTTCCGCCGCGAGTCCGTGCAGCTCGTGGGCATTGAAGAGCGCATGACCAAGATCCTGGGCACGCGCAAGGGCTACAACAGCCAGGACGGTGTCTGGCGGCTGCCCGGCAAGCGCGTGCTCGAGCTGGGCAGCGTGAAGGATCCCGACGACTGGATGAAGTACCAGGGCCGGCCGCACGACCTCAAGGCGTTCGACGAGATCACCCACTTCCTGGAGACCCAATTCCGCACGCTGATCGGCTGGATGCGCACCGACAACCCGAAGGTGCGCCAGCGCGTGATCTGCGCCGGCAACCCGCCGACCAGCAGCGAGGGCGAATGGGTCATCCGCTTCTGGGCGCCCTGGCTCGATCCGAAGCACCCGAACCCGGCCAAGCCCGGCGAACTGCGGTGGTTCGTGACGGACGAACTGGGCAAGGACATGGAGGTGCCCGGGCCCGAGCCGGTGATGGTCGGCAAGGAGTTGATGACGCCCAAGAGCCGGACGTTCATCCCCTCATCGGTCGACGACAACCTCTACCTCAGCATGACCGGCTACAAGGCCACGCTGCAGTCGCTGCCGGAGCCGCTGCGCTCGCAGATGCTGCGTGGAGACTTCATGGCCGGCCGCAGCGACCCGGTCTGGCAGCTGATCCCCACCGAGTGGATCAAGGCCGCCCAGGCGCGCTGGAAGCAGAAGGAGAAGAAGGGCCCGATGTCGGCCGTCGGTCTCGACGTCGCGCGCGGTGGCATCGACAAGACCTCGGCCGCGCGCCGGCACGGCAGCTGGTTCGATGAGCTGTCGACCGTGCCCGGCATCGCCACCAACGACGGGCCGAAGGGCGCCGCCTTCGTGGTGGGTCTGATCCGCAACGGCGCGCCGGTGGCGGTGGACGCGATCGGCGTGGGCGTGTCGGTGCTCGACTTCCTGCGTGGCCTGAACGTGCTGTGTGTGCCCGTGGTCGGCTCGGAGAAGAGCGACATGATGGACAAGACCGGCAACCTGCGCTTCCGCAACAAGCGCGCCGAGATGTACTGGCTCATGCGCGAGGCGCTCGACCCCACGGCCGAAGACCCGATCGCGCTGCCGCCCGACGATGAGCTGCTGGCCGACCTCTGCGCCGTTCGCTACAAGGTCGTTCAGCTCGGCCGCTTCGCCGCCATCCTGGTCCGCGACAAGGACGAGATCCGGGAGGTGCTCGGCCGCTCGCCCGACAAGGGCGACTCCGTGGCCCAGACCTTCCTGTCCGACATCCCCGAGGTCGTGGCACTGCACGAAACCTCTCCACGTGAGGCGCCCGACTGGCGCTACTGAGAACCACCATGACCGCATCCACCCTCGAACTGAATGGCTCTGGACCTCGCACGCCCGACAAGGACGCCGAAACCGGCGCGCTGACGCTCGACGAGTTCAGCCAGTACTTCCACGAGATCGAAGAGCAGCCGGGCTGGCGCGCGAAGGCTGACCGCGAGATGGAGTACTACGACGGCAACCAGCTGAGCTCCGAGGTCCTGCAGCGACAGCAGCAGATCGGCATGCCGCCCGCCATCGAGCCGCTGATTGGGCCCGCCATCGATGCTGTGCTCGGGCTGGAGGCCAAGACGCGCGCCGACTGGCGCGTCCAGCCGGACGCCGAGGACCCGAGCGGCGATGCGGTCGCGAAGGCCCTCAACTTCAAGCTCAACAAGGCCGAGCGCAAGAGCAAGGCCGACAAGGCGTGCTCGGACGCGTTCAAGACGCAGGTTGCCGCGGGCATCGGCTGGGTGGAGGTCTCCCGCAACCCCAATCCCTTTCAGTTCCCGTATCGGTGCAAGGCCATTCACCGCAACGAGATCTGGTGGGACATGCTGGCCACCGAGGAAGACATCTGCGACGCTCGCTACCTGATCCGGCGGCGCTGGACGCCCACGGCGCAGGCCAAGCTGATGTTTCCCGACAAGAAGGACCTGATCGGGCAGGTGGTCAGCGGCTGGCCGATCTACGAAGGCCTCGGCACCACCGAAGGCGGCACTTCCACCGACCTGGTCAGCGCATGGGACCAGCAACGCGGCTGGAGTGTGGAAGAGCAGCAGTGGCGCGACATGACGGGCAAGCGCGTGTGCCTGTTCGAAGTCTGGTACCGGCGCTGGAACCGCGTGCTCGTGCTCAAGATGCCCGATGGCCGCGTGGTGGAGTACGACCGCAACAACAAGCTGCATGTGCAGTTCGTGGCCATCGGCGCCACGGTGCCGGAATGGGCGATCGTGCCGAAGATGCGCATGTCGATGTGGATGGGCCCGCACCGCCTCTCCGACATGCCCACGCCGTACCGGCATCAGAAATTCCCCTACGTGCCGTTCTGGGGCAAGAAGGAAGACCGCACCGGCGTGCCCTACGGCCTGGTGCGCGGCATGATGTACATGCAGGACAACGTCAACGCCACGAACAGCAAGCTGCGTTGGGGCCTGTCGGCGGTGCGCACCGAGCGCACGAAGGGCGCCGTCAATGGGACCGACGAGCAGTTCCGCCGAGAGGTCGGGCGCGTCGATGCCGACATCATCCTCAACCAGGAGCACATGGCGAAGCCGGGCGCATCGTTCAAGGTGCAGCGAGACTTCGAGCTCAACCAGCAGCAGTACCAGATGCTGCAGGACTCGCGCGCCGGCATCCAGCGGGTCAGCGGCATCTCGCCCAGCCTGCAGGGCGCACAGGGCGACGCGAACTCCGGCATCCAGGAAGCCACGCAGCTCGAGCAGAGCACCCAGGCTCTGGCCGAGATCAACGACAACTTCGCCACGAGCCGCGCCGAGGTGGGCGATCTGCTGCTGTCGCTGATCGTCGAGGACATGATCGGCCGCGAAGAGACGGTTGTCATCAAGGGCGATCCGCTGCGCGAAGAGCAGGTGGTGAAGCTGAATTCGCCGGTTCAGGACGAAGACGGCATCACCTACCTCGACAACGACGTCGAGCGCACCATGCTCAAGGTCGCTCTCAACGACGTGCCCAGCACGCCGAGCTACCGCAGCCAGCAGCTGTCGGCCATGTCCGAGGCCTTCAAGGCCATGCCGCCGCAGTTCCAGCAAGTGGCCATGCCGTACCTGATCGCGCTCATGGATCTGCCGAACCGCGAAGACATCATCAAAGCGGTGCGCGAGGCTGCCAAGCAGATGACGCCCGAGCAGATGCAGGAGCGCATCGACGAGGCGGTCAACCAAGCGCGCATGGCGGATGCCCGTGACCTCAAGCTGCAAGAGTTGTCGATGCGGTATCCGAAGGAGAAGCTGGACGCCGAGATCGGCGAGATCCTGGCCAAGTCCTTCAAGACCTACGTCGAGGGCCTGTATTCGGCCAACCAGACCGGCGCGACCATCGCGATGAACCCGGCGATCGCGCCGGTGGCCGATGCGGTGGCCGAGGCTGCAGGCTACCGGCCGCCGAACCCCGTCGGCGTCGATCCGAACCTGCCGGTGCCAGCTGGCCTGCCGTCCGCGGCCGTGGCGGACGTTGCTGGCACGCCGGGTGTCGCGGAGAACACCAGCCCAGCGCTGCCGCCCGTGCCGCCAGGCCCGGGGTCGCCGTTGGACGGCGCGGAGCGCGGCATTGAGACCGAGAGGGCTACAGACAACGTTCCCGCCTAAACGAGTGTCAACTGAAAAGCGCCGGCGTTATTGAAGTCCATCGCCCGGAGGCCGATTTCCGGTAGTTCCATTGACATTCTCATCGCCGATGTGAAGGTGCCCGCGAAGGTCTGCCCGGTGAGGTGTCCGACAGCCTCCCAAATGACATGCATGCGGAAGTCCACAGGTGCGATGCTGTGCTTCCACGTATTGATATCGATGGTTGGTGTCCCCTTCGGGATCACGAATTCGCGTGCAGATCGAAACGTCGTTGGTTTCGCGGGATCAGTCGAAAGGGTGTTGTCATCGGTCAAGAGTTCGACGACGTTCAGCCCGATCTGCTCGTTCATCGCCTGCAAAACCGTGATCCCGACCTCCGACCTATAGGTGACTGCAATTCCACCCTCAAGCCTGCGGGCAGCGAAGCCGTCAACAATGTTGACCGTCATCTGATCGACCGGCGCAACCGCGGGTTCAAGCCGGTGCACCCGCAAGCGGCCGCTGCTGATCCGCACCCGGGACCGCAGACCAGGGCCGAGTGGTTCTCCGTAGTCGATCACAACGTCGGGGAAGTCACGAAGAATTCCTTCCGGACCGAGTGTGTTGGTGATGGCGCCGAGTCGCTTCGGAATATCTTCGTAGGCGAAGTCCAGTACAGCTGCGCTGTCCGGCCCGCGATTGGTGACGTAGAGCCGAAAATGCCGACCGTTCGTGACAAGAAAATAGGCGGCACGAACTTCTGCGTGGTTGGCGTATGACCACGCCTGAGCCGCTACCGCAGCGTCCAGCGGAACGGACGGTGCCTTGGCCTCTACCACCCATCGAACTCTTCGGCCGGCTTCAAGGATGTAGTCGGCCTTGCCTCGCAGGGGCGGATCCGTGGCCTTCTCTCGTCCAAGCTGCACTTGACTGTAGGCCAGATTGAGCTCTCGCAGCACGTTGTGCTCCGTTCCGGTTCTATATCCCAACTTCCTGATGAGAGGTGCGATCACCTCCTCGCGAACATCCGTCTCGTTCATCGCGTCGAAAACAGGCGCTATCAGTTCCATGGGTTGTCCCTCCTGCTCACAGCGTAGCGCACTGCAGCACTCCCCCCAGTAGGGTTCGCCCGCTCGTTCCTTCCTCGACACGATCACGCCCAGCAACGCCATCCCGGCGAAGCAACCACCAAGACCTTTGGCGGCCACGGCGAGATGTGGCAAGGAACTGGAACACATGGCAAATATCGAGCAGTTTTTGGAGAAGCACGCGGATGCCGACGGCAACGTGAGCGAGGAAGCGATGGCCCGCCTTCTGACGGGCGGCATCGAGGGCGATACCGCGGCAGCTCCGGCTGTGGCGGACACCGGCGCGCCCGCCGCCGGCACCGAAGCACCGACCGACGCCCCCGCTGCCGCTCCGGCTGCACCAGCACCCGCACCTGCTGCGCCCGCACCGGCTCCCGCGCCGACGGATGCACCGGCAGCTGCACCAGCTGCAACCACCGCGCCTGCACCTGCAGCAGCCCCGGCTGCCGCTGAAGCCGACTCGGTGATCCTGGCGAAGGATGGAAAGCACACCATCCCGTACCAGAAGCTGGTCAGCGCGCGGGAGGAAGCGAAGTCTGCAACGGCACGGGCCGAGCAGGCAGAGCGCGACGCGGCGCAACTGCGGGAGCAGCTGGCGAAAGCCACCGTCGCTCCGGCAGCTGCGCCGGGGCCGGCCGCGGCACCCGCTGCGGCCTCCGACCTTTTCGGTGACTTCTCCGATCAGGCGTTGAAGAAGGGCGTTGACAGTCTGGTCGCGGATGCGCTGGGCAAGTTCAAGTCCGAGATCGCCGCCGACATCGGCCCGGTCAAGAAGCAGGTCGCTGAGAGCGCTGCGGAAACGCACTTCCGGACCATCTACACGAAGCACCCCGACACGGATTCCATCGTCGAGAGCGCCGAGTACCAGCAATGGCTCGCGTCGCAACCGTCGCTTGTGCGCCAGACGTACGAGACCGTGTTGGCCAAGGGTACGGCGTCGCAGGTGATCGAGATGCTGGACACCTACAAGGCTGCTCAACCCGCCACCGCGCCCGCGCCGGCGCCTGCACCTGCCGCGGCCCCCGCCCCGGCAGTCGACCCGCAGAAGAAGGCCGACGAGGTCATTGCCTCGGTCAAGCCGAAGACGCCCACCAGCCTGACGGATGTTCCGGCCGGCTCGCAGGTGCATCACGACGAAGCCGAAGCAATGGCCGAAATGAGCCCGCTCGACCTCATGGCCAAGTTCGAGGGCAAGACGCCCGCGCAGATCGAAGCCTTGATGCGAAAGCTGGTGTGACCAATCCCGCCACGGAGTTCTGAATGCCATCCACCAATATCCCGTACGGCTCGCCGCTCGCGCTCAAGGCGCAGTCGGTCGGGCTCTTCGCTGCCACCATGCAGCGCCTCACCAACCTGAATCGCCTGACCGGCCAGATGCCCACGCAGAGCGACGCCGAGGGCAAGCTGCGCGTGCAATCAAGCACCGACATGCCCATCGTGCGCTGCATGGACTTGACCAAGGTCGCGGGCGACGAAGTGACCTTCGACCTGGTCAACCCCATCGGCGGCAAGCCGATCATGGGTGGTCGCATGGCCGAGGGCCGCGGCGAGCGCCTCGACCTTCAACAGGACAAGCTGCGCATCAACCAGTCGCGCAAGCCGATCTCGGCCGGCGACACGATGACGCAACAGCGCACGCCCCACCAGCTGCGCCAGCTGGCCCGCGCAGCTGGCCAGGGCTACATGCTGCGCCTGGAAGATCAGCGCACGCTCGTGCACATGGCGGGCGCTCGTGGCTTCCACGACAACATCGAGTGGGCCATGCCGCTGGCATCCGACCCGGATTTCGCGGAGATCGCGGTCAATCCGGTGAAGGCGCCCACGCGCAACCGGCACTACATGTCGACTGGCACTGGCATCGAGCGCATCGCCGCCGCGGGCAACGAGATCTCGATCGCCACCACCGACGTGATGAACATGGACGTGGTGGACGCCATCGCGACGGTCATCGCTTCGATCCCTCTGCCGCCGCCGCCTGTCAAGTTCGAGGGCGATGCGGCAGCCGACGACGCACCGCTGCGCGTGCTGCTGGTCTCGCCCGAGCAGTACACGTCGTTCGTGAAGTCGGGCAACTTCCGCACGCTGCAAGCCTCGGCCATGGCCCGGGCGCAGCAAGCGAAGGGCAACCCGCTCTTCATGGGAGAGGCGGGCCTGTGGAACGGCATCCTGATCGTGAAGATGCCCAAGCCGATCCGCTTCTACGCCGGCAATTCGCTGCGCTGGTGCGCGAGCCTCACCGACGAAACCGAGACGGCCACCGACCTGGTGCCGGCTTCCTTCGGTACCGGCTTCGCGGTGGACCGCGCCATCCTGCTCGGCGGCCAGGCGCTCGCCGAGGCCTGGGGCAAGAACAGCCGCTCGGGCAACCCGTTCTTCTGGAGCGAGAAGGAGCTCGACCACGGCGACAAGCTGGAAGTGCTCATCGGCTCGGTCGGCGGCAAGAGCAAGGTCCGCTTCGACGTGAACTACGGCGGCGAGATCTACCAGCCGACCGACAACGGCGTGATCGCGATCGACACCGCGGTCGCCATCGCCGGCCAGTGATGCAACGGGCCGGCTCCGGCTGGCCTGCTTGACGCAACCCATTCAACCCAATTCAGGAGCCTCACATGGCAACCATCACCGTCACCAAGCCGCTGGCCGCTCCGGCCTTCGGCGGCACGCCTTACGGCAACATGCTGCGCCGCCAGTTCGTGCTCGAAACCAATGCTGCGGGCGTGCTGCTCGGCGGCGACTCCACGGCCGCTATCGGCATCACCGACAAGGTACGCCTGGGCTTGCTGCCTGCCGGCACGCGCCTCGACGACGCCCTGGCCGTCATCTCGGACGCCTTCACGGCCACCATCACCGGTGACCTGGGCTTCGAGTACGTCGACGGCGTGGACGACGCGACCGTGCCGCAGGACGCCGACTACTTCTTCGTCGATCTGGCCGCAGCGACTGCTGCGCGCACCCGCATGACGGTGGCCAACAAGCCCGTCACGCTGCCGAAGGACGCGTACCTCATCTGGACCAACCAGGTGGCGGCGCACGCCTCGGTCGGCCGTGCGGACTTCTTCATCGACGGCGAAGACCGCGGCCCGCTGTAACCCATCCCTCCTTGAACCCCTTCGGGGCGGGCTCCGGTCCGCCCCTTTTTCCATCCAAAGGAGCAAGAGATGAATCGAGAACAGATCGCGCAGGTCGCGCACGAGGTCAACCGGGCCTACTGCGCGTCGCTCGGCGACACCAGCCAGCCCGCCTGGGCGGATGCACCGGACTGGCAGCGCGCCAGCGCTCTGGCCGGCGTCGACATGCACCTGGCCAACCCGGACGCGACGCCCGAAGCCAGCCACATCAGCTGGTACGAGCAGAAGCTGGCCGACGGCTGGGTCTTCGGCGAGGTCAAGGATCCCGAGAAGAAGGAACACCCGTGCATGGTCTCCTACGAGGAGCTGCCGGCCGCGCAACGGGCCAAGGACTACCTGTTCCGCGGTGTGGTGCACGCCCTTGCCGCCGTGGCCGCCGCTGAGCCCGTTGCGCAACCCGTCCCCAAGGCGGCATTGCCGGTGGGGCAGGGATTGCAGGCCGTGGGCGTGCAGTACATCGGGCGACGCGAAACGCACGCCGACACGCTCTACGGCTCCGGCACCTGGGCTCAGGGCCAGAGCAAGCCGGTGACCGCCGCGCTGGCCCGCCAGCTGCTGAAGCACCGCGACGTGTTTGCAGAGGTGCAGCTCTCGGATGCCGCCGGCGCCGTCGTGCAGACCGCAAAGAGTGGTGAAACGGACGACGAGCAGACGCAAGAGGTGCGTGACCAGGTCCAGAACATGGACAAGGCCGCGCTCAAGGAGCTTGCGATGACGCGCTACCGCGTGAAGGTCGACGGGCGTCTGTCGCTGGCTGACACCCGGAACGAAGTCATCCGCCTCATCGATCGGTTCGGCGCGCAATGAACCTCGAGGACCTCATCGCTTCGTTCCGGGTGGACTCGGACGACCAGGCGCGCAGCGTCGGCGGCGGGCAGGACGACCTGCTCTGGCCGGACACGGACGTCGCGCGCTGGTTCGGTGAGGCCGAGGAAGAAGCTGCGCTGCGCAAGCGCCTGCTGTTCGACGACTACACGCTGGCTATCGTCAGGATCGACGTGCTGGAAGCCCAGAGCTCGTACCCGCTCGACCCGCGCATGTTCGAGGTGTCGAAGGCCCGGCTGCTCGATGCCACCACCGGCGAGTTTGTCGAGGATCTCTACATCACCACGCGCGAGGCGCTCGACCAGCGCTGCCCGCACTGGCGCGATGAGCGCCGGCAGCCCGGCTTCTTCGTCCAGGACGACACGCGCATCGTGCTGCCAGGCATCGTCGACCGCGCGTACACGCTGCGGCTCGAGGGCTACCGCACGCCCCTGGTGCCGATCGTGGCCGACAGTGATCCGGCGACCACGGTGCCCGAGATCGGCGTCATCCATCACCGCTTCCTCGTGCACTGGGTGCTTCACCGCGCCTACGGCAAGCAGGACGCCGACACCTTCGACCCTGCGCGCTCGCAGCGCGCGCTGAATGCCTTCGAGCAGTACTTCGGTCTGCGGCCGGATGCCGACCTGCGCAAGGACCAGCAGGCGAATCAGGCACATCACAACGTCGCGTACTGGTAGGCCATGACGATGCGCACAGTCGAACTCGGCTCCCTCGCTCCCGGCATCAACAACCGGCTGGAGCCCACACAGCTGCAGACAGTCCTGCCGGACCGCAGCAAGGCGACCTTCCTCTACGGTGCCGACAACGTCGACATCAACAAGAAGGGCTTCCTGAAGCGCCGGCGCGGCACCGCCGTCACCATCGCCAGCCAGTCCCATTCGATCTGGAGCGACGGGCAGGGCGCCTTCGCGGTGATCGACGGCACGCTCACGGCGCTGGCCACCAGCGGCGCAGGCCTGGCCAGCTCGGCGGTGCGCGCTGGCCTGCCGGCGCTCCCCATCTCCTACTCGCGCGGCGCCGACGGCGACGTGTATTGGTCCAATGGCCAGGTCATTCGCCGCGTAGCCGGTGGCGCCGACCGGCCCATCGCCACGGATCCGCTCGCCGCCGCGCCGGCTTTCACCCTGACCGCAGGCGCACTGCGCGAAGGCCGCTACCTGATCGCGCTGACGGTGCGCAGCGCCGACGGCGAATCGCCCGCCACGCCAGTCACGCAGCTCGAGGTGCCCGCGGGCGGCGGCATCGCGTTCACGGTGCCGCAGGCGGTCGAGGTCTACATGTCCGGCCCGAACGGCGGCATCCTGACGCGGCAGGCGACCGGTGCCGCGGGCAATGTCGCGATCGTCACGCACACCGAAGACGGCCGCCGCTGCGAGACGCTGAACATGGCGTTGATGCCTGCCGGCACCGTCGTCCGCCATCACCGCGGCCGCATGCTGGTGGCCAGCGGCAACACGCTGTGCGTGTCGGAGCCCTACAGCTACGGCATCACCGACCCGTCGAAGTCCTATTTCCCGTTCCCGGCACCGGTGACCGTCGTCGAGCCCACCGAGGGCGGCGTGTACATCTGCGCCGACAAGACCTACTGGATCGACGACCTGTTCGCCGACACCCTGCAGACGCTGCTGCCGTATGGCGCGATCTCCGGCACCAGCGGCCGCTCGCCGAACGACCTGCAGGTGTTCTGGCAGGCGCCGGGCGGCTTGGTCGTGGGCGATGCAGCCGGCGGCGTGAAGAACGTGCAGGAAGACGCGCTCGAGCTTTCGAATGCCGCCACGGGTGCCTCGCTGTACCGCGAGCGCGATGGCATGCACCACATCGTCTCCACCCGCTTCGGCGTGGAGCCCTCCGTCGCAGCCGCGACCAGCTTCATGGACGCAGAGATCGTCCGGAAAGGCACCATCCTATGAACAGCCTCGCATCTAAAGCCGAGAGCGGCTTCACCTACGTGGTCGAGGTCGTCTCGCCCGACGGCCGGCGCTCGCAGCGCGAGGTCGTGCACAACCTCATCCCCACGGAAGGTCTCGACCACATGATGGGCGTGACCTTCAAGGGCCTCACGCAGGTCACGAGCTGGTTTATCGGCCTGTTCGAGGGGAACTACACGCCGGTGCCCACGACCAGCGCGGCCACCATCGCCGCGGCCGCCACCGAGTGCACGGCGTACACGCCCAGCGCGCGCGTCGAGTTCATCGAAGGGTCCGTGGCTGCGGGCTCCGTCGACAACTCGGCCAGCAAAGCCGAATTCACCTTCACGGCCGACAAGACCATCTACGGCGGCTTCATCGGCTCGGCGTCGCCGAAGGGCGCCACCACCGGTGTGCTGATCAGCGCGGTCCGCTTCGCCTCGCCCAAGGTGCTCGCAATCGGCGACGTGCTGAGTGTGACTGCCGGCAACTCTCTCGTCTCCGCATAAGGAACCACCATGACTCTCAAAGTTTCGACCGCGCTGCGCAATGCGATGCTCTCGGGCACCGGCCTGAAGACGGCCATCGCCCTAGGCAAGATCATGATCTACGCCGGCCCCGTGCCCGCCGACGCGGACGCGGCCGTGACCGGGACGCTGCTGTGCACCGTGACCCTCAACAGCACGGCCACGGGCCTGAGCCTGGGCACGGCCGCAAGCGGCATCCTGCCCAAGGCCGTGGAGGTCTGGAGCGGGGTCAACGTGGCCACCGGCACGGCGACCTACTTCCGGTATGTGGCGGTGGGCGACACCGGCGCGTTGAGCACCACGCAGGCCCGCCTGCAGGGCACGTGCGGCACAGCCAGCGCGGATCTGAACATGTCGAGCGTCAACCTGACCTCGGGCGCAACCCAGACCATCGACGCGGCCAACATCACCTTGCCGACGTTCTAAGCCGTGACCGTCCTCATTCGCGACGACTTCAGCGGCTCGGGCTACATCAACGGGCGTGCACCCGATGGTGTGGACGCGGGGAATTGGGTTCTCGTTGGCGGGACCAACACCAACGCGGAAGTCGCCTTCGCGCAGATGTATGTGTTCGGCACCTTCAATGCCAGGGTGGCGGGGCCTGCGGCGGACAGCTACGTGCAGATGGAGTGGGTCGCTGGGGGGTTTGGCGTTCCGACCGTACTGCAGATTGGCGCTCGGTGGCAGAACTCGGGCGGCATCGGCTCGGGCGTGTTCCTCGAATTCAACAAGGCAGGAGGCGACCCTCACAGTGCTGGGACCATCAGGGTTGGGACGCGGGATGCAGGGGGCACCATCACGTACCCGATCGGCGTCACGCCGGTTGCGACCGGCTTTGGCGCTTCCCCATGGCTGCTGCGCCTCGAGCTCGAAGGCACGGCCATCCGCGTGTACAACCGCGGCGGCCTTATCGCTTCGGGGACTCAGAGCGTCATTGCCGCGGCCGGTGACTACTACCTTGCTTCGACAACCGCATTCAACGCGACCGAGACTGCGGGACTCAAATCTTTTGAGGGCGGCTCCCTGGTGGCGCCCGTCACCCCGCCTTTCTGGACTTCTCTGACGGGCTCGCGCGAGGTCGTCTGATGGCCTACGGCAAGTTCCGCAACGGCCCCACCTCCCTCGGGCGGCAGGCCGCGAACTGGATGCAGGACGACAAGCTCACCTGGTCGACGCGGCGCCGCGGCACGGTGGTGGCGCGCAAGTCGGGCGAGTTCACCAACATTTACCAGCAGCCCGAGCAGGGCCTGGACGGCTACTACAGCCTGGGCCTCATCGATGACTTATACAAGATCGTCGGCTCGGCCACGGCGCGCGGCACCTTCGGCCAGCGTGGCGATGCCGGCGCGGGCACCTGGTCGCTCGTGCCGCAGCTGGCGTTCTATGGCAAGGGCCTGGGCGCGGTGCCGCAGTCGAGTTTCGTAGGCGTGGTCGCGAACTTCGATGGCAAGCCCTGCCTGGAATTCCACTATGAGATCCTGACCACGCGCAACGGCAAGGCACTGACGCCGCACATCAGCTACCCCTTCTTCGCCGGCTACAACCAGGCGGCCGCACGAACGCAGTTCCACGGCGGTTACTGGCTCAAGGACGGGGCTGTGCGCAAATTCGCGCTCGGCTACAGCGGCCTGACCGTCACGGGTGGTCAGCAGCAGCCGTTCTACTACTGGGAAATCGGCACAGACTCCGGTGTCGGCGCGATGCTGACGCTGCCCAACCAGCTGGCCATCGAGCCGATCATGTCGCATGCGGGCCCCGGGAATATCGTCTCGCTGCACCGCTTCTACCGCCCTGACTATCTGCCGACCACCATCGTGAACGCAGCGAACCCAGGCTATGTCATCACCTACTCGACGGACGGCGGGCGCACATGGTCGACGGCTTCGGCCGGTGACATGTTCACCGACTTCGACACCTTCAGAACGCTCATGACCGACACGGTCGCGCATGGCACGGTCTGGAACAACGCGCTGGCCATGATGAGCATGACGCTGGTGCCGCTCTCGCTCACACAGTCGTTCGCGGTCTGCGCCGTGCCCTACTGCGAACTGGCGGGACTTCCGCTAGAGCCGGTCACCAAGCTCAAGATCAAATACGGACTCTGCAATGCGGGCGCAGGCTACGCCATCAACGCGACGGGCACGCTCTTCGACGGCGACCCGGCCGATGCCCCCATCGTGCAGGTGTTCGGCGTGCCTGGCGGGGCGCTGATGGAGGTCACGCCCAACGACGGCGGCACCTGGGCCACGCCTTCCACCACCCAGATCACGGCCGATGGCAGCACCTTCACGGCCCCGGCCGCGATGCCCTTCGCGCCCTACCAGACCGGGCTGCTGGCCGCGTTCGACAAGAAGACGCTTGTGTGTCCGATGTACGACGGCGAGCACTCGCTCTACGAAAGCATGGACTGGGGCGTGACCTGGGAAAAGCGCGCGACGATCTATGAAGGCGCCCCGGCCCCGGCGCCGGGCAGCTTTGTGCTGCAGCGCTTCGGCGCCGTGACCTTCCTGCGCGACAACGATCTGCCGACGAACCAAACGCCCGCCACGCCCTGGGCGACGGACTGCAAATACACGGCACCACCATGACCAACTCCCTCATCAAGAACACCACCATCGAGACGGTCGTGGGCACCGAGGAAGTGCCGGCGCAACCGTACATCCCGCCCACGCCGGCGCGCACGGTTTCCGAGGTTCGCTATGTCTGCGGCTGGCAGTACCCGGCCGGCTACGGCGCGGTGTCGTACGTCGTGGAAGCCAACGGCGAAGTGCGCCAAGTCTTCACACCCTCGGTGCCGCCCTCGAAGCTGGCGACGGCGCAGACCTACTGGGCCTGCTCCACGGTGCTGGTGCCCATCACCTACCCGGCCAGCCCTGGCCAGCCCTATGTGCCGAGCCACACCAAACACACGGTGAACCCGGTCACGGGCTACAACCTCGGGTGGAACGCCGGCGGCCGCTCGATCGCGATGTTCACGGCGAACGGCTATGTGCAGTTCAAGGCCCGCGCGAGTGCCGTGGGCATCATCGCGGGCATCAACATTTACGACGGCGTGGATGCGCGCTACAGCGGCAACACCACCGACTACGCCTTCTTCCTGTCGCATGGCGTGGCGCGCCTCATGCAGAACGGCGTGCAGGGCGCCTACATCGGCCCCTACACCGACGCCACGGTGTTCAAGGTCGATCGCACGGGCACGACCATCACCTACTCGATGGATGGCGTCTCGGTGGGCACTGCCACCGGCGCGTCGACCGCACCGGCCTGGCTGGAGGCCTCGCTGTTTGCTGGCGACGATGAGGTGTTCGACCCGTCGTTGGTGCAGGTCAGCGCGCCGGATCTGACCACGCACGATGCCACGCTCGACGGCGCGCTGTCTCCGCTCGAATTCTTCGGCTCGCAGGGTGCCTTTGCCGAACTGAACGGCGTGCTGCCGGCGCTCACCTCGGACATGAGTTCAGGCGTCACGATTCCGAACTATGCCGTGGGCAACTGGCAGCTTCCGCCGCTGTCGATGGAGCTCAACGGCCTCA
>Ga0102593_1000701_pt1 | contig 47007 bp, 25 predicted proteins | sample AraplaCol_mMS_r2_2_FD_76862 | JGI IMG/M metagenome (GOLD analysis project Ga0102593, IMG submission 76862) | Arabidopsis root microbial communities from North Carolina, USA - plate scrape MF_Col_mMS_r2 (SPADES assembly) (version 2) | ecosystem: Host-associated > Plants > Roots > Endosphere... | reverse complement strand
GCAACCGAGCAAAAAGCTCCTCCATCAGAAACGGCTTGCCCAGATAGTCATCGGCACCGAGGTCCAGGCCCGCGACCCTTTCCTTCGGCTCATTTCGGGCAGTCAGCACGATGACCGGCGTCACGACGCCTGAGCTTCGTAGCCAGGGAATGAATGTGATTCCATCGCCGTCCGGCAGGCGTCTGTCGAGCACGATCGCATCGTAGGTCTGTTGTCGAGCCAGTTCGATTGCGTCCTCAAGAAGAGCGGTGTGGTCGACCGCGATGCCCTTCTTGCCGAGCGAGGCCGCAACCGTTTCCGCCAGCCTGATCTCGTCTTCGACCAATAGGATTTTCATATCTCGCCCACCTTTCCGATCCTATGTTCACGACGACCATTGCGACAGGATTACGGCGTGAGCGTTCGAATGAGGGAAGTCACGGCCGTGGCGAGCTGGATAGAGCGGATCGCACGAGAGATTGCCGACCGCTTCTAAACAAAAAAACTCCAGGCGCGTGGCGCCTGGAGCTTTATTGATCGTTCTGCTCTGAAGGAAATCGGATCTCTGTCCGACCTGACCAGTGTCGGGAGCACACGAATCTTGCCTGAACCACTGTTGGCGGCGGTTGATTTTGTTGCAGAAATTCCGTCGGTGCGCACGCCTCGCCACCCAAAGCGCACTTTTCCCCTTCCGATACGGTGTTATCGTCGCCAAGGCGGCACGTTCAGCGTCAACTTGCAGTGGCTGGATCCCTGCTATCCTTCTGTCGAATTCGCAAGGATCTTGAGCGATTGCGCCGGTCCTCGACTCGAGTAATGTTCGTTGATTAGTTGCAGGGGCGCAGACATCACAAGGCGAACACGATGGTCGACACGATGCGTCCGGGGAGGAATGTGCTGAGCACGAAGGGGTGGCTCTGGGCCGAATTCATGCGAGATCGAACGGCAAGACGGCGCTCACTTATTGGCTCGGGTTGTTGAGGGGATACTGGCCAGTGACCAACGCTTCACTCGATTCCGGATCCGACCCGTGTTGGCGCCTATCTCCAAGGAAAATCCATCCGCACAGTTCCAGAGAGCGACTTCGCGGCTATTGTGCGTGCAGGCCTTTCTGAAACCTTGTCTTCCAACAACGCCATTCGGTTGGAACTCGATCCCATGCATGTTGACGGTCGCACGCAGGAATTGCTCGGCCTCCCAATTCAGGAGCAGGAACGTCGCATCGAGCAAATCCTGATGAGCCGCAAGATCCGAGAGGCCAGCTTTCGCCGGAAGGTCTGTGATGCCTACGACAACCGCTGTGCTATCACAGGGTTGCGAATAGTGAATGGCGGCGGCAAGTCCGAGGCTCAGGCGGCGCATATATGGTCGGTCGCCGAAGGCGGACCGGATGTTGTGCAGAATGGCGTCGCGCTATCGGCTACCGTGCACTGGCTGTTCGATAGGCATCTGATCTCTTTGACCGACGAATACCGAATCCTCGTCTCACACAACAAGGTGCCCTCGGAGTTGCGGACGCTGTTTGCGAAGCAGATGGACCGGATACATCTGCCGGCGGATGAGCGGTTGTGGCCCCACCCTTCGTATCTGACCCTGCATAGGGAGAAGTTTAGCGGGATTGCATAGGGCACAAGTCCCGCACCGGAGGACGGTTCTGGCCTCCGCCACTGTCGCAGCGATTCTTTAATGTAGAAACACGTATAAATTTAGTTCGGCCGCACTCAACGCCATCGCAGAATGCAGTTGAACTTGATAGTGTTGCCGCGAGAATTTGGGGGAATCATGCAGACTGCTATCGATCTCTATTCCGGCTGCGGTGGCATGTCGGCTGGTGCGGCCATTGCAATCCCTGGTCTGCAAGTGAAATGGGCGCTCGACATTGACAAGAACGCGACCGCGACCTTCAAGAAGGCTCATCCCGAAGCGCTAGTCGATTGCTGCGATGTTTCGCTGGTATCGGCGACCGACGTCGTTGAGCGCGCGGAAATTGAGAAGATCGACTGGTTTTTCGCTGGCCCTACATGCCAGGCCGTTAGCACAATGGGGGTCTTCCACCTGGATGATCCTAGGAACGCGCTCTTCGTACATTTCATCCGTTTACTGGACGGTTTTACGGCGGTTGGCCGGCGTCCTCAGCACGTGGTCATGGAGAACGTGCCTGGTGTTGTTTACGGCAGGAATCTCGTCATCGTGAAGGAGCTGTTCACGCTCTTCGAGGATCGCGGTTACCACGTCTTCGCCGACGTCGTGAATATGGCGGACTACGGCCTGCCGCAGCTCCGCAACAGGTTTATTCTCATTGCGTCGGTGGATCCTATCCCCGCCACCTTCCCAAAGCCGACGCATTCTGTCGATGGCAGTGACGGTCTACCCCCCTACGTTACGGTTTCGGAAGCTATCGGTGACTTGGGAATTCCGGCAAGCGGGGACCGGAAAGCTTCCACCAAAATGCCGTCTGCGCCGAGTGAGTTTCAATGCTTCGTCGCGGATTCAAATGGTGAGGTTGCGAACCACTGGTGTAACGTCCTCAGTGAACTAAACCGCAAGCGGATCAGCAAGGTGCCGCAGGGCGGCTCCTGGAAAGACATCCCGCCGGAACTGCTGCCTGATCGCTTTCGCCGCGTGCGCCTGACCGATTACGCGACGCTCTACGGGCGGCTGCACGAGGCTTCGCCCGCCTACACTATTTCGGCCGGTTTCGGGAACGTTACCTCTGGCTGCTTCACGCATCCACGGCAAGATAGACCGCTCTCTGTCAGGGAAGGCGCGCGTCTTCAGGGTTTCCCGGACAGCTTCGAATTCACCGGGCCGCGGGGGAAGCAATACAAACAGGTTGGCAACGCTGTCCCGCCCTTCTTCATGACAAAGCTCATTCCGCACCTACTACATGGCGCCGAAGGCGTGAAGGCAAGGATTACTAACGACGCGTTGGCGGACGGCAAGAAGCTGCCTAAGATGGTCAAGCGCTTCACGGGAAAGAAGAACGAATCCGAGCGCGCGCGCGACGGCTATGGCGCCGGGACCTACTGGCCAGTGGGTTGGGGCGAACCGATTGCGGCCGACGCTGTCGCCGCCAATGGCTATCGATTGAGCGAGATGCCATTTCGCTTTCGTCGGCGCGATGAATGGCGAGCTTCGCGCGACAAGTTCACCGATCAGGACCTCGTCGCCGTTTATGAGGAACAGGAGCGCCTCGGCATCGTACCTACCGGCGTGGTTGCGCTGCCCCTGACTCGGGAAGGCGATGTTGATGCGATCGACCGGGCCATCGTCCAGCTTCTCGCGATCGTGGGATTGAATCCCGGCAAGATGGAACTCGACATCCCCGTTCGATATCTCCGCGCACGCCTGAAGCTGCTGCATGACCAGCTAGCCGAGCGCAGCGTCTCGAACCTGCCGCCTCTGTCGATTTCCGAGGACGGGGACACCGTCACGCTCGGAGGCGACAAGGGAACCTTCCTTCTCGCACGACTGTCCTTCGAGGACACGGACATGTCGGCCAGCGCGGCGCTCAAGGCACCTCATCTCGTCCTTCATCCAGTGCCGCCGCGTCAGAAGGGCGGGGGCAAGAATGCCGACGACCACCTGCGCTATCGATAGGAAGGGTGGGGCAGGCTTCGGATCAGTGATGTCTTAGGGGGGAGGGGAAGACAGATTGAGGAACTTCGAAGCGGAGTGCATCGAAAGGTATTTTCTGGCGCCGGGCAGCACCGGGCCGATCGGCAGCGTCTACGTCGCCGACGACGATCTTCTCGACATCTTCGGGGTCACCGATCTGGATGTGGCTCGCAAGCAGCTCCTTCAAAACCTTCCGCATATCGACATCCTCAAGGCTCGCTTTTCCGGCGAAACGGCACCCCTGAAGGGAAAAGCGCCGGACTATGTGAGGATCCTGGTGTTCCTCTGCTGGATGCAGACGACTAGGATGAGGGATGAGGAGGATCGAGATTTCCGCGACGACCTTCTTGCGAAGCAGCTTAACGAGCAATTCACCGGGTTCCCGATGAACGGTCTCGACCTGATGTGGTTTCACCTGAAGGAGTTCCTCTGGCGGGAACACCACATTGATCTTGCTCTGCCCGAACACGTTCCCAGCCACATCAGCCGGATTGGCCGCACGCTTCAGATGGCCTTCCCAACCTGGCGGCACAAGAATGAATTGCGAAGGGTACGGGATCTCATTCCTCCAGGGAATCTTCTCGATCCCCTCACCGTTGCCAACAGGTTTCAGACATCGAAGATGCGCGGCGAGACGATGCAGTCGTTCGTGTACAACTTCGCAAAATTCGACGAGGCGCGGAAACGCGGCGTGCGCGAATATATGGGAACGCCCTTCTGGCAGGCCTGGTACTCGATCGTGGCCGACCTGGCTGCGCTCGAGCACATCGAGGTTGCAGAGGGCGACTTCGGGGAACATGAGCTTTTCAGGGTCTCGCCGCTCGGTGTCCGCGTGGCGATCTCAACCCCGGAGGAGGCGCTCACTTTCATTCCCAAGGCTGTCGGGAAGCTCGTTCGAAGCGGGATCGTATTCCTGGAAAATCTAGGCTTCGGCAGATACCGGGCAGGAAAGGCGGAATCCAACATCCTCCTGATGAAGAGATCGAAGCTCTCTGAATGCGACTCCGACGCCATCCGTTCCGTTGCCGGACTGAACGCCGACTGGGTTGTGGCGAACTTCAAGAACCAGCTCGAAGGCGGATCACAGCCGGCAGGCGCGCCGAGGGAGTTCGGCTGGCAGGACGGCATCAGCGTTGGCGGGGTTGGCGGCGCCTACCTTGGACGCACACCTCTGGCTCCGATGATCTCAGGCCCGGTTCCGGCGGCAATCCGCGTCGAGAAGAACGGCAAGACGATCGACATGGTTCGCCGCGATGACGGCCTGTCGTTCAAGGACGGCATCCACTCGGGACTGTTCGTTGCCCGCAGCCACCGGGAAAGCCGCGAAATCCTGCTCGTCCCGAGGGCGAACGAGGTCGGCGAAATCCGCCGTCTTTCCTTCGACTTCTCAAGAGAGGTCTCCGAGGACGAGTTCCACCACGACACGGTGCCGTCGACTGTCTCCACCGTCGAGGAGTGGAGCGGCAACCGTGTCCCTCCCTGCGACGCGCTGGTGACGATCGGCGAAGCGCTCTACGAACGGTCGGCCCGGGGGCTTGCGGTCTCCGAAGCCATCGAAATCATCCAGAGAGGCATGCCCGAGGACGACCGTCCGTCCGAATGGGATCTCCTTCGCTCCTTCTCCGATGCCGGCTGGCTGGAGATGACGCTGCTGCGCCATTTCCCCGTGCGCCGGATACTTCAGAACCCGCTGATGGCCGAGAGCGTCGGATCGGATCTCGTCAGGATCAGTGGCCCCACGCCTATCGCGGTTCTCGAACGGCTCCATGCCGCAGCGGGAGCCGCTGGGGGCAAAGTCGAGACATGGAACGGCCTGTCCATATGGTCGCTGCCCCGATATGCAGTCAGATGTCCGAACGAGCGCGTGCGCCGCGATTTCATCGAAAGGATGGCCATCGCTGAAAAGCCCACGCCCAAACTGGCGGTCGCCGATGTAGGCGACCCCGACGGAGTGAACGGATACCAGGTGATTGGCAGGCTCGACGAGGAGCGCGGCTTCTTCGCGGTCCGCTACAACAACCAGATCGCCGATGGTCTCTACAGGCTCGAAAGGAAGGAGTCGCGCAACCCCTTCCTTCACCGCTCGGTCATCGACGGAAAGCCCGTGAAGACCTACGTCTCCCCGTCCGTGGCGATCCTGTCCCATCATCTGCGCGCTGGCGGCCCGTTGTTCTTCCAGTCAGACGGCATCCTGCAGGCAAGGCGGCCCCGCGTCCTCCTGCCGTCGAGCTGGGCGAGATGGGCATCGGACAGGGTCCTGTGCAACGCCGCTCCGGGGGCTTCCAAGGACGGGTGGCGATACCAGTACGCCATCGGCGCCTCCTCTCTCTCGGCCATCCGCCTTCTCGTGCCTGTCACGGACAAGGAGCGGGACGATGAGGATGAGGAGGAGGAAGCGCACGGGATCAGGTGGATCGACAGGTTTCTCGCATCGGCCTCCAACCGGGGCCGTGCGATCCATGACAGCAGGACACGGACGACGCGGATCGCACGCGTGATGGCCGAAAAGAGATAGAAGATGTCAGTATCAGGCAAGACGGTCTACAGGGTGAAGCAGGTGCTCGCGCACGATGTCGCGATCATCGTTGAAGTGAAGAATGGAGAAGCCCAGAGTGGCAAGCTGAAAGAAACCCGCGACAGCAGGATAGCGCTGCGCGGCGTGGGTTCCTTCTGGCTGGTCACGGGCGAGAAGGAACAGAAGCTGGCCCTGCAGAAGGACGATGTCTCCGTTCCGGCGTTCGCAGGCGGCATATCGACCATGGCATCCAGAATCCGGGGTTCGGTCTTCGAGCTTCCGAAGCTCGGCAGTGACATTTCAGGCCCGGGGAAGCTTGATGCCGTGGCGTTCGCGACAGTAACAAAGCTCGATGTCGGCTACAGCCCGCACGACGGCAACTTTGGGGAAATGGTTTCCGCACTTTCGGAAGGCTCGCTTCAGGTTCCGCTGGACGCTTCCGTTTCGGCGATCGAGGTGGAGTCAGGACACTGGCTGACATCGGGATTCGAAGCGCACCACTCCTCCGGGCGCTACAAGCTGGCGCAGCAGTCCTTGCGGTCGGTTGCCACGTCCGCGCTCAGGAACAACCCCGAAACCATGAAGCTTGGGAATGGTCTTGTCGTGTTCGTCTCCCCACCCAAATGGTCGGAGCCGACAGACACGGATCTGCGGTCGGAGGAGGAGATCCACGAGGCCGTTGAGCGGTGGCTCTCCAGGTCGAAGGAAGCGCTGAGCCTTCCCGGCGGCGCGGGTTCCATGGAGCCTGCAGAGCTTCTCCGCCTGCTGGTGGCCAGAGCCGTCAGCGATGAGGAGAAGGGTGATCTGGCATCGATAGCGGCGCGTCTGTCCAAGCGCAGCGAGCTCGCCGACATCCTGCCCGAGATCCTGGGCCGCGATCCAGCGTTCTTGACCAGGCTCGCGGGCTTCGAGCAGACGGAGAAGGCGCGCCTGCGGTCCGAGCTGGAAGAGCGGATCCGCAGGGAGACGGAGGTCGAGAGCGCCAAGCTGGCGGCTCTTCGGATCGAGGTGTCGGACGCGGAATCGAAGCTGGCCACGTTCTCCCACCGGGAGGCGCTCCTCAGGGCCGAGACCGAGAAGCACGAGGAAACGCTGCGAAGCCTGCTCGCGGGCGCAGCGGAAGAAATGAGGAGCGAATCCTCCCGCGAAACGGCAGCGATCCGCGACGAACTCACCCGCCTGCGGGATGACATGACAAAGATCGCCACCGCCGCCCCCGCGCCCGCAGAAGCAGTTGCCCCTGTGCCGGTTGTGGTCGAACAGGCCGAGGAGGCGGTTCCGGCAGCTCCTCGGATGCTGCCTCTTGCATCGGAAGAGGAGAGGAAGGAGATCCTCTATGACCTTGCTGTCGCAACAGGGCTCACGCTTGCCGATGTGGCCGCCGTCGTCGCGACATTCACAGATGTTGTCCCGGTGCTGCTCGGTCCCGATTCTGCCGCGGGTGCGGTCGACATTGCCACGACTCTTGCCGGAGACGACGCCGCCATCGTCTTCTGCGACCCCACCAAGATCTCCATGGCCGATCTCCTGAACGACGAGCATTCCGGTCTCAGGACGACCATCGATAAGGCGAGGGAGCGTCCCGCTGTGCTGTTTGCCGCGGCCTTGTGCAGCATCACTAGCGGTCCATGCGAATACTGGCTTCCCCAGATGATCGAGATGAGGAGGGTCGGGCGTCTTCCGCGCAACCTCGCGCTCGTTGCAAGCGCGGGCGCCGACGGCCTCCGGGTTCCGATCCCTGATTCCACGTTGCGGCACCTGTTCCCGCTGAAGCCCTCGAAGACGCCCCGTTCCGGATCCGCGAAATTCCAGGGCTTCTGGCCGGTGACGAATCTCGATCAGGAGAGGGTCCGCCAGGCGGTTGCGGTTCTCGTAGACCGGGACGTGGAGCGTTCCGCGATGCAAACCGTGGCACGGGCGCTCGCACGCACCCCTGCGTGGATCAAGGGATCCGATGCAATCGACGTCTTCCTGAAGCAGGTGAACTGGCTCGCAGCGACTGCCGCGGGCGGCGAGCACGAATACGACGAATACTTCATAAATATAGAGGGCTGAAGAACATGTTTGATCCGATTGGCGGCTTTAACCGCATGATCGACCAATTCCTCGCGTATCTCGACACGGCGTACCGGATCGATGATCCGCGCATGTCGGCAATGAGGAGGGAGCTTCTTTCCACGCCGGGCCAGCTCGCGCTCGACCCGATCTTCGAGGCCGTCGCACGCTACAAGCCCGTCAGCTATGGGCTGGAAGGGCTGATCGACGATCCCGAAGGCCGCCTGCCGCATTTCTCGCGGAACGAGCGGCAGGCCTTCGCCGAACTCGCGCTCTCCGGCCTCTTTGATCGGAAGGATAAAAAATCGAGCACCGAGTTCAAGGGCGCCTACGCTCCCTATCTTCATCAGGTGCAGATGCTGGAGAAAGGCGCAAGGGACGGAACGCCCGGCATCGTCACATCGGGAACGGGTTCCGGCAAGACGGAATCGTTCATGCTCCCGATCCTCGCCCAGCTCGCGAAGGAGGCGACGAAATGGCCCGCCCCGCTGCAGCCCGTCGATGACACCTGGCTGGACGAGGGCCAGAAGTTCCGGCTTCATCGCAGGAACGAGCATCCCGACAGGCCGAAGGCGGTCCGTGCGCTCATCCTCTACCCGCTGAACGCCCTCGTCGAGGATCAGATGGTGCGTCTGCGAAAGGCCCTCGATTCCGACGATGCGCAGGACGTCATGGCGCGCCACTTCAACGGGAACCGCATCTTCTTCGGAAGATACACGGGCAAGTCCCCAGCCAAGGGGTTCCTCGAGCATCCACGAAAGAGCAAGGATCCGACCTGGAAGGCGCGAAACAATCGCGAGCGGAAGGAACTGCGCACTGGTCTTCGGCGCTATCAGTCGATTCAGAACCGTCTGGCCACGGATGTCGATCCGGATCTGCGCTACATCTTCCCCACGACCGACGGGGCCGAACTGATATCCCGCTGGGACATGCAGGACACCCCGCCGGACATCCTCGTCACCAACCAGTCGATCCTCAATGCGATGCTGGTTCGCGAATTCGATGATCCGATCCTGACGGACACGCGCGCGTGGCTGATGGAAAACGAAGACGCGCGATTCTATCTCGTGCTCGACGAGCTGCACCTCATACGCGGATCCGCAGGTGCCGAAATGGCCGGAATGCTCAAGATCCTTCTCGAGCGGCTCGGCCTGACCGACCCGGCCCACGCCCACAAGCTTCGGGTTCTTGCATCTTCCGCATCGCTCCCGATGGACAAGGAGAACGCCGAAGCCAGCATCGCCTATCTCAAGAACATGTTCGGCGACGCGGGGACTGCCGGGGCGGACGATCTCGACGCGGCCTGGGAAAACAGCGTCGTCACGGGCGAGCCGATCAAGGTCAAGCGTCCCGAGAACATGCCTACCCGCGAAAGCCTCTCTGCCTTGGCCCGCGCGCTGGACGATGTCGACTACCGCCGCAATCCCCGCGATCTTGTCGACCACTTTCTGTCGGCTGCCTCGAGCATTCCCGGATCGGCCGGGAAGACCCCTGCGTCGATGCTGGAAGCGGCGACAGTCTGCGCTGCGGCGATGCTGGACTATGCGCTCCAGGATCCCGCAAAGCTCGGCTCCAAGCGCCCGCGCACGGTCGATGACATCGGGAATGTTCTCTTTGAGGCTGCGGATCGAGATGCGGTTCGAGGACTGTTGGCTCTCAGGGCCATCCCCGACCTTCCGGGACCCGATCACAAAACCACTCCCGTCCTGCCAGCCGAACTCGTGCCCAACCCTGCAATCGTCGCCTCGCTGCCGGGTTTCAGGATGCACTGCTTCGTCCGCAACATCGAAGGGCTGTTTGCATCGATCCACCGGGATGATGACGGCACTGTCGTCTGGGGAACCCCCAGCATCGAACGCGGACAAACCTATGACGGAGAGAGCGACGACGAGGGGCGCAAGCGACTCTTCGAGTTGCTTTACTGCGAAGCATGCGGCGACCTCTACCTCGGCGGCAAGCGGGGGGAACGCATTCCGGGATCCTCGAGCAGAGTTTCGCTGCTTCCGGCGCCGCAGGAACTTGAAAAGCTTCCGGAGAGTGCTTCATCTCTCCGCTTCGAAGATGCCAGCTTCCTCGAATTCGCCCTGTTCTGGCCGGGTCTTGGCCAGCCAGAGACCGAGATCCGCACGGGCAGAACACCCTACGGGTGGGCGAAGGGCTACCTCAATCCCCGCACCGGGGTTGTGAGCGACACCGAGAAGCCGGGCGACGTGCCCGGCTATCTCATGCTGTGGTCGGGCACCGACGGCTTCCATCAGCGCAAGATCGAGGACGACGGCACTGCGGTTCCGTTCTGCTGCGCCAAGTGCGGCACGGACTATTCCGGCCGATACCGACAGGCGAACTCCACGAGGCGCGAAGGCCGACTGTCGCCGATCCGAAGCTTCAGGACAGGTTTCGCGAAGACCTCGCAGCTCCTCGCAACCGAACTGGTTGCCTCGCTGAAGGCGCAGGGCGGCGACGGCAAGCTGGTCGCATTCTCCGACAGCCGCGAGGATGCGGCGAACCTCGCGCTCGAGGTCGAGGTGCAGCACCAGCGCGACCTTCGCCGCGAGATCCTTATTGCCGCTGCAACGCGCATCGCTGCCGAACATACGTACACTCCTGACGACGAAGCCGAGTACCAGAAGCTCAAGCTTGAAATCGTTGAGCTGACGATGGATGAGAAGGAAACCGACCATCTCCAGCCCCGGTACAAGGCTCTCCAGAAGAGAAGGGCATCCGCCGGACAGCCGCCGAGCGTCCCGCTGACTGAACTGTTCGAGTTCGAGCGCTCCAAGTCGGGGAATTTCACGCGGCCAATCCTGACGCAGCTCATGAAGCTCGGATCCACGCCCGTCGAGGGGGCGGACACGAAGCTCTCACGCATAAACAAGCGCCACGCGTGGTACGAGTTCTTCGAAAGGGATGGGAGCGATCAGATATCGTGGAAGCACGATGTTCCCGAAGAGCAGCTCAAGCTCATCCGCAAGGCACGCGAAAAGGTTCAGGACGAGCAGCCACCGGACGCCACCGATCTGCTCTTCAGCAAGACCTACTTCGCGCTTGAGGAGACCGGACTTGGATGGCCGAGCTTCTATGGACCCGAGGAATACACGCCCGAGAAGTCGCGCGACGACGCGATGCTCCGGATATTCGCCGACGCCTACCGGATCACGCCGAACAGATTCCAGGAGGATCCACGCAACGCCTGGAGGAACGCCTTCGACATGCTCGGACGTGGCGACAACAAGCTGCGGCAACTGATGACGAAGCTCGCGCAGCATCCGGAAAAGGAATGCGACGACTTCCTCGAAAAGCTCCGCACGACGCTGCGCCAGCCACGCGGCGACGGATCGATCGACATCAGCATGCTCTATTTCCGTGCAGCAGATCCGGCCGCCGCCGCATGGCGCTGTGTCCTCTGCGGGCGTGTCCACCTCCACACAGGGTTCGGACGCTGCACCCGGTGCGGGACGGCGCTGACCCGTCCGGAAGACCTGACCGCGGGCAAGATCACCAGCGAGAACTTCCTCGGCCGCCGCGTGCAGCGCGCGATTGCGAACGGCGAGCCTCACTTCAGGCTCAAATGCGAGGAGCTGACGGGCCAGACAAGCGATCCGGCCGAGCGCCTGCAGCAGTTCAAGGGCGTTTTCGTCAAGGAGGACGACGAGAGCGACGAGGACTTCCGCTGGCGCAAGCTTTTTGAAACGTCCGACCTCCTTTCCGTCACGACGACGATGGAAGTGGGCGTGGACATCGGCTCGCTGCAGGCGGTCTATCAGGGCAACATGCCGCCACAACGCTTCAACTACCAGCAGCGCGTGGGCCGCGCCGGCCGCCGCGGGCAGGCGTTCTCGACCGTTCTGACCGTCTGCCGCAGCAAGAGCCACGACATCCACTACTTCCACAATCCCATCGAGATCACCGGATCGGCTCCCCCGCCGCCTTTCATCACGACGGGACTGAAGGACATCCCGTCACGGCTTCTCCGCAAGTTCTGGCTGGTCGAGGCCTTCCGTTTGCTCTGCAGGGAGGCTGGGAACACATGGGCTGGCGACGATGTCGTTCCCGGCGACATTCACGGCGAATTCCTGTATTGCCGCGAATATTTCCGCGACGACATGGACTGGCGCGATCGGCTGGCAGACGCGCTCGAACGAACCGAAGATCGGCGCAACCGTCTGGCAACGATCCTTGCAGACGCTTCGAAATGCGAGGCGGACGAGATCCTGGAGGCGGTGTCGGTGCATACCGTCCTCGGGGACATCGAGAGCCTCAGGGAGGAGTTCAGCCAGCAAGCGGTGGGAATCGCGGCGGCGCTCGCAGAACGCGGACTGGTGCCGCTCTACGGAATGCCCACGAGGTCGCGAAATCTCTACGTGGAACTGAAAAAGGCCGGAAAGGGGAACTTCGAGGCCGAGTGGGATACAATCGACCGCGACCAGGACATGGCGATCTTCGACTTCGCCCCCGGGAGCGTCCGCACGCGCGAGAAGCTGCGCCACCTGTGCGTCGGGTTTACAGGAAGCCTGCTTCCTCCAGACCAGTTCGCCTCCGATCTCACCGGCCCCGTGAGGCCGCTCTCCGATTGGCGGAAGGACGACTTCGACCTCAGGTTCTGCGGAAAATGCGGTGCATGGAGCAGGGGAACCGCACACACCACAAACTGCCCGTCATGCAACGAAGTGCTGTCCGACACCCCCATTCACTGCATCACGCCTGCGGCGTATCGGACCGTGCTCGAGCCATCCGCCGAAAGCCTCAGGTCGAAGGTTGGCCAGCGCATGACCCTCGCCAGCCTGGGCAAGCCTGACGCGCAGAGGACGGATGCCAACCTCAGTGTCAACTTCGCGGAACAGTCCGAGATCTTCCTCGTCAACCCCGGCTTCCGGGATGACACGAACTTCACCGGGTTCGAAGTCCAGGAGGCCATCGACAACGATGCCCAGCGCATATGGTGGTGGAGAGACAAGCCAATGCTGAAGCTGGCTGGTCAGGCTATCGCCACGGATGTCCTCGCAGCCGACCAGGCAGGCCGCTACAGGGCCGTCGATGACCCTCCGGTCAGGGCCTGGCTGGCCTCCACCAAGGTCACCAACTCGCTTCAGATCGGGCCCGTCAGGCTCAATCCGAACCTGCGCCTGCTCGACATGGACATTGGCCTGTCGATGAAGCGGCGCGAACCCAGTCGCACGAGCGTCCGCGCCGCAGCAATCTCCGCTACTGAGATACTCGTCCAGCGCGCCGCCCTCGACCTCGACATCGCCCCCGAGGAGTTCGACGCGCTCGCGCCGAACATCATGGTCTCTGCGAGCGGAGAACGCCTGCCGTACCTTCAGATATCGGACGCGCTTCCAAACGGCTCCGGCTTCTGCCGACACCTTCTGGGGGACAGCACGATCCCGGTCTCCGCCCTTATTCACAGCATCCTCGACATGGAAGGAGAATGGCCGAGAACGGATGTCGCCGACGCAGAGCACATGAAGCGGTGCGGTTCGTCCTGCTATCGGTGCCTGCAACGGTACAACAACAGGAACTTCCACGGTCTGCTCGACTGGCGACTTGGGCTCTCCTACCTGCGGGCGATGGTCGATCCCTGCTACGAGTGCGGGATCGACGGGGACTATGGCCACTTCGAACTCAGCGATTGGTCGGCGATGGCCATCGACCTTGCGCGGCAGACCAGGACGTTCATTCCCGGCAACACTGTGTCGAGTATCAAGGAGAGGCCGGACATCCCGATCTTCTCCCTCAATGAGCAAAACAGCCGATGGGGCGTTGTCGTCCACCCCCTGTGGAACAGGGAGCGATTGTTCGAGATGCTGGGCCTCGACCAGACCCATGTTCCCGTCGACAGCTTCGAACTATCGCGACGACCGCTGTACGCCCTCGAACGTGCCCGCGCTGGCGCGTGGTGACGTTTTAGCAATTTTATACTCTTCGACGGTCGAAACGATCTTCCTCACGATCGCTTCGGCCGCTTCGTGTTCCCAGAATCGGAGGGGTTTCCAGCCGATCTCAACGAGATGATCGCAGACTCGCCTGTCACGCGCACGGTTGCGTTCGATTTTCTCGACCCAAAAAGCGGTGTTTTTCTTCACTGACGGCCGGTGGATGTCACACCCATGCCAAAAGCAGCCGTCGAGAAAAACGGCTATTCTTAATCTGGGCAGGGCGATATCACACGTGATGCGCGTCATTCCGGGAACAGGGTAGTGTGTACGATAGCGAAGCCCGTTCGCGAACAGTTTCGATCGAATCGAAACCTCGAATGAATTGTCGCGCCCGCGCGTACGTTGCATACGTCGGCGTACGGATGGCGTTGTTTCGAGATCCATGCGTTGGCACTATCCAGTCTTGGTGGCGTGATGATGGCATGGCTCCATGCGGATTTGGAATGGCAACTAGGTTTCCACGCCGGCTTTAAAGTTCTGAATGCGTTCTGCCGCTGCAGGAGGTCCAGTCGCAGCAACACGCAGGCTGCCCTTTTGTAAGTGAGTGTCGGCGTGCCATGAGTTGGAGCGTACATCCACCAGACCATATTCAACGGGACGATTTTCCCAATTCCACGAGAGAGGTGAAGCTCCGGTGAAATCGTGTAGACCCGTTAGAGCGGGCTGACGGCTGCTTCGATCTGCATCCCGGCTGTTCCGCTCGCCCACCTGTATCCTTTTTTGAGCTAGCGCTTAGCCGGCACGACTTCAAATTGTTCGACGTCGAATCCATCGCGGTGGCGAGGCACAAACTGATGCACATCACTCAGCACCAGGGGATTCAGATAGTTCGATTTTATTCAGTAAATTCAGAACAATACCGTATTGGAGATTCCCTCAACCCGCTCCACGATCCCGATGCCTACGAACTTATAGAAGATCTCCGCGCGTGGCAGGACGAGCCCGCCGATCTGCGAGATCATCGAGAACATCATTGCCATGCGCTCGCGGGAAATCTCCATCGAAGACGAGAAGGATCAGATCAACGAGCTCTATGGATTCTGCGCGGGCATCGCGTGCGACAATTGCATCACCATCGAGGAGGTCGAGAGGTTGCTGTCGAGACTCGGGAGCAATTCCAGAATCCAATCGGACAATCGGGTCATCAATCTTAGGAATGCCGCACTGCGGTCGATCGCTGACGGAAGAATTACGCCTGAAGAACCCGACGACATATGCGAATGGATCACACACCTGGTCGGGGACAGAGCGACCAATACCGGGATCGTTACTTTCGGGAACGTTGGCGTGATCGACGGGGCGCTAGCGGATCACAACGAAGTTGTCTTCGATCGAGGGATGTTCGCTTTGACGGGCAAGTTCACGCTCGGTCCGCGAAAGGCCGTGCAGGGAATGATCGCGGATCGTCGTGGAGAGTTCAAAAGCAGCGTGTGCAGGAATACCCACTACCTCTGCGTCGCGGCCGAAGCGTCACGTGATTGGCGGCATAGTCATGAAGGATTGAAGATCATTCGGGCGATGGAATTGCGGGATCAGGGCAGGGGGCCACATCTCGTTCATGAAGGGACTTTGGCTCAAGCCCTTTCAAGGTAGCCAGCGTAACCTGCAACGCCTGTGTTCGGGCGCTGCAGGTCTTCCGAATACTAGGTCGCGCACGTGTCAATTTCTGCCGGAATTGCAGCGATAAACCTGCCAAACCCCAGCCAGCCTCCACACTGAACTTCGGTGATGAGATCCCAGGCTTGCTCCCGAGTAAATCCCATCTTCTGTATCTCAGCGAGATACTGGCGAGCGCGGTCGCGTACCTCCGTGCTCGAAGCTTGCGCATCTGAAGGCGACGAACCATCGCCGCAGAACGAACGCAGTTCCTTAGTGTTTCGATAGCCAAACATCCGTGCACAGAGTTCGAGGCACTCCGTGTGCTTCGCTTCTCCTCCGGTATCGCGGATGTACTTCTTCATGGCCTTAGCAATTCTGGCCAATGTGTCAGGGTGCCTGATTACCACTCGTACCATGGTCGTTCTCCATATCTCGAGCGGCTACTCCATGAGAGCCGCGAATTAATGAGGGAAAGCGCAACGGCTGGCGAAACGCTCACTGATCCCTGATGGTCGCCATCCATCCCAGGATGTCATCGAGAACCGTTCGGGTATCGCTCTCGCAGCCGATGCGAGATCCATGTCGCCGCTCGAGGAGGCGAAGGATCTGAGACCGCTTGCCATCCGAGATGATCGGTGCCGGCATCAGGAGAGCGACCTTCCGGACGATGGCAGTGAGTTCCGCATCCGTCACCGCTCACTTCTCCTTCGGTGCTCGCAGGCGGCTGACGGCGACGCTGACGGGCTTATCGCAGACGGCCCACGTTCGCGAACCGCCGATCGTTGTCGACAGCGCCACCGCGTCCACGCTGCCCGTCTGATCGTGCGAGGTGCAGGGCACGACAAAGACGGTGCCGTTTAGGTCGACCCTTCGGGAGAGCACGACGACGGGCCGCACCTTCCAGAATTCCGGCAACTCAGCGTCTCGTGGAAACTGGCACCAGAAGATCTCCCTGGTCCTTGGTGCCTTGGCCAATGCCGTCCGGACACGCGGAGGGGCGCTGTCCTCGTAGCTTGAAGTTGCTTGGCGAACCGGACCGCTGTGTCCACGATCGATGACGACTGTCAGTGGCGTAAGGTCGATCTCGCTTCGACGCGACTGGTTCTCGGCGATCCTCAATTGTTCAGCGGTGACCGTGCGAATCTTGCGGCGACCGCGAACGAGCGTTCCATCCGCAAGGAGGCGGGAGTTCGGCGGAATGTAATGCGTCAAATCGCGGTTCCTTTCGTGAGCCATGGACGGACGTCGTCGCGGCGGTAGAAGGTGGCGTTCACCTCTTCCGCGGTGATGGCAGCGGAGATCCCGGCATCACCGAGCTGACGCTTCATCCGGCGGATATGGAGTCCGTTATGTTTCGCCAGCCAGTACAGGGAGATGAACTTCGCCTGGAACGCATCGAGATTCCCGGTCTTCACGATGGTCTGGGGGCATCTGTTCCGAGGATTAATGCCCTGTTCGGCAAGGATGTATCCGCGATCGATGAGCTTCAGCAGGACTGCACCGGTCACTCCGAGGGTTTTCTCCGCCTCCCTGAGGCTGACGCCGCCATGTTCGCTGAGCCTCACCTTGGATGTGACTTCGCTTACGCTCAGTCGCAGCGACATCAGAGCGCGCTCGGACGGATCGATGGAAACTCGGGCAAGGTCGCCAGCCAGCAGGAGATCCATGATCTCCTCGAACTTGCAGAGCGCGCGCCTGCGGATGCTGACGATGTCCAGCAGGTCATCATCTTCCTCGTAGGGCAGCGTGCACTTGTCGAGAAGAGTGGCGAGAAAGGCCTCCATGTCCGAGCGGGCGAAGATCGCTGCAACCCCGACGGCATCGTTCTTTTCCACGAAAGGCTTCACATAGCCTGAACCTAGGAGGGTGTTCCAATGCACCCTCGGGGCGTTGACGAAGTCCCTGGCGTCGCTGAACGACATTCCGGAAGCGATCTTCGCCAACAGTCGATCCATCAAATTCGCGTCGATGACGATCCTGTGCGCGCTCTTTTTCATGTCTGCGTCACTGATCAGATCAAGTGCTCTCAGGATTTCCTTCAGCGTCATGTAGTGGATGCCGGAGCCCTTCGCAGCCGACTGCACCGAGTGCCACCTGCGTCGTTCGATGGGCCCGAACAGCTCGTTGCCGGGACCGATCGGGAAGGTGTCGATGGCAGTGTCCTTTATGATTGCCCTGATCTCGTCGTAGTCTGGGTCGTCGTTGTCGTGGGCGAGCAGCTCGTAGAGGCTGCCGTAGAGTTTGCGGCCGCCGATTTCTCCATCCCGCCCCAGGGCGTAGTCGTGATGCGCCCGCAGGAAGCCTACGAATGCATCCCTGCCTTCGAACATGATCTTGAAACCAGCTTCGGCGGCCTCGACCAACTGCCTCGTGTCGAGATCCGTGAACCTGAACTTCCGACCACGAAGGGTCATGCCGCCGACGACCTCAGGCAGGCGGAGCGTGACTTGCAGCGGCATCGAACTGAGCCATTCCTCCGGATTGTTTCTGCCGATCAGACGGTCGCAGACATGATCCTCGTACGTGCTTTTCGGCGCAGGGCCTTCTTCAGTAATAGTTCCCACATTGGCGACCTCCCGGACCATCGCAGCGAAGTCGTTCATGACAGCGGTGCGGGAGGGCGCCTTGCCTTCGGTGAGGAAGACACCGTGCTTCTGGCATGTCCGGACGCACGCAAAGACCCATGCGAGGCGGCCATAGGGACGGGAGCACACAGGCCCGGATCCTCTCTGGCGGTCCTCGTCGAGGCAATGAGGGCAGTAGCGTGCGGTCGTCCGGACTAGCTGGAACTTGGACACGCGCTCGCCGCGGAATCGGAAGATGGTGTCGTCCTTGACGAGCGCTCGCGAAAGGAGCTCCTCCGGGTCGCGATCGGTCAAGTAGGCCAGCTCCTCGATGGCCTTCGGATCCCCATCAACGATCTGCTGGAAAAGGAACCCCATATGCACGCTGAACTCGCGAGCCGTTCGGATGCCGTTCGCGGCGGTGGTCCGCGAAGCGAAGCTCGGTAGCGTCTCGTCGTCATGGAAGGGAACTGTGATGGCGAGTTTAGTCATTTGCGGCGTTCTCCCGCGCGGAGGCGCTTTGGCTTTTCGTCGGTGTCCGAAGGTTCCGGCTGGTCGTCGACCACCCGCGCAGCGCCGACCTCGACGCCTTCCCAAACATCGATCGAGAAGATGTTGCTCGTGGGCGAGCATCCGCTGATGTCAGCATAGGCTTTGGAGAAATGAGCCTTCTCCACCCGTGTGGCCCCTGCCACCATCGCGAATTCGACTGCGAGGCGGATGAGCCTGACGATGGATCCGAAACATCCGTCGCAGGCGTGGATCAGGCGTTGCGGGAAGTCGCCGCCGATGAAATCGCCAAGCTCCATTTCGGCGTGCTCGGTCACGATCATCTCAATGTATCGACGGACGTGCGGCGCATGCTGCTTCTTGTCGAGAGGTCCGAGATTGAGAACCGTTGAGCGAGACGCGATCTGCTTGTCGCCCTCGCGCAGCCTTTCGAGAGGCGACACGCCGCAGAGGATCAGACGCAGGGGCCAGTCAGGCATCTGGACAAGATGCTTGAACGTGTCCCGGACCTTCTGGATCTCCCAGTCACTGTTGTTGCTCACGATGGCGTGCTGGGCTTCGTCGATGATCAGGAAGAGAACGTGCCGTCGCTTGAGCTGTTCGCGGAAGAGGGGCCAGATGCGGCTTTCCGTCAGCGTCGCCTTGACGGGGTAGCCAAGTCCTTCCAGGCCGTCGACTGCGATGTTTCGCAGTGTGCAAGGCGACGGCGCGGGCATGTAGAGGACGGGCATGGCGTTGACCCCCTCCACGTTCACATAGGACTCGAACGCCGGATCCGCCGCGAGGGCATGTTCGATGAGGGTCGATTTGCCGGAATGCGAAGCGCCGATGATAAAGAGGATGCGATGCTGCTTCTCATCTCCGGCGTAGTGGGCGACGAGACTGCGCTTCAGGCGATCCAGCCTTGCCGCGAGGGCTTCGTCGCGGAAGGTGGTGACGTTGCATGCATTGACCTTGGCCATGCGGTCCGCGACGTCGAGCTGCTCTTCGGGCATCGACTGGCGGACACGGGAGATGGCTTCGATGGCGGCGGGACTGCGCTTCATGAAGGACACTGGCATTCTCCTTGCGGGTGGGGATGGAAACAGCGGAGGCGAGGGCGGCCGGGGATTAGTCCGGCATGCCGAACTCGTCGTCCGGCGGAGGCGCCACGGCTTTCTTCGCTGCGACGGCCTTTCGGCGCGACTTCTTGGTCTTCGGCTCCGCCGGATTGCTGCCCGCGACCGGAAGCGGCGTCGGGGTGATGACGCGCGCAAGTGCCGGAGTGATCTCGGCCTTCTCCTTGAGCGTCGATGTCATCCCGAACAGGCGACGAAGCTCCGGACGAAGCGCGATCTGGTTGCGCACCTTCTCCAGGTGTTCCGGATCGACATCGACGATCTTGATGAAGCGGTCCATCTTCGCTTCGAGGTACTCCAGGGTCTCGCCTGTCAGGACCGGGGTGCCCATCTCGAGCTCGGCGCGAGCGATGTCAGCTTGCTCGGCCGCCCATTCGATTGCGTCGTCGACTGCCGCCTGCGTGAATTCAAGGTGTTGCCTGTCGCTGACCCGCAACCGTTCCTTGGCCGCCTTCCACTGCCAGATCGACACTCCCTTCAACCCTTTCATGACTGCTGGTACTCGGAACATGGCATCTCCGTTGATGAGTGTGATTTCTGAGAGGTCGAAGCGGTCGACTTTGCAGTCGACCCACTGGTCCTTGTCGTCGCGGCGCATCGCCTGGGCTTCGACGGACTGGTACTGGATGATGTCCTCGCGAGATTGGAGTCGAGCGACGCTCAGTCGGTCAGGAAGCCTTCGGTGGCAGAGTTCCGCGTCGAGGATCTCGACGGATACGGGGAGGCGAAGGACTGGGCTCTCGACCTCGTCAAGGATCTCCGCGACTGGGAGGCCGGCGCGCTCGAGTGGCAGGACGTAGCGCCGGGGCTTCTCCTGAGCGGACCGACCGGGACAGGCAAGACAATGTTCGCTGCGGCGGTGGCGCGTTCGTGCGGGGCCGCGTTCATCGCCACCTCGAGCGCGCAATGGCAGGCAAGGGGCCACCTCGGCGACATGCTTGCTGCAATGAGGCGTTCGTTCAAGGAGGCTGAAAAGCAAGCGCCCGCCGTGCTGTTGATCGACGAGATCGATTCAATCGGCGACCGTGGCAAGTTCCAGGGGCACAATGTCGATTACAATGTGCAGGTGGTCAACGCCCTCCTTGAGCTCCTGGATGGCTCCGAGGGACGGGAAGGGGTAGTGGTCATCGCAACGACCAATCATCCAGAGCAGGTGGATCCTGCCCTGCGCAGGCCGGGTCGGCTCGACCGCCACGTCGTCATCCCTCTTCCCGATTTTGACACGAGGAGACGGATCATCGCCATGCATCTGGCGGAGCTCGAGTTGTCAGCCGAAGAGCTTTCGAAAATTGCGGCCGCGACCGGTGGATGCTCCGGCGCGCAGCTCCGCAAGTATGCGGTCGACGCGCGGCGCTCCGCTCGCAGGGAGGGGCGGAGGATGGAGCTAGCCGACATCATGAATGAGGTTCCTTCCCGGAGGCCGTTGGGGGAGCAGGAGCTTCGGATCGCTTCCGTTCACGAGGCCGGACATGCCATTGTCGGAACTGAGTTGCGGGTTGCCGACGTGATCGAGATTGTCGTCCTCCGCGATGCTACGGCGGGCAGCGGGATCCATGGTTATGTGCAGTGGCGTATTGATAGAGGCTCGTTGAGGCGCAGGCAGTCGTACCTCGACGAGGTGTCGATGGTCCTGGGAGGACTGGCAGCCGAGCGCGTTATTCTCGGCGAATTTTCGGATGGGTCCGGCGGCGGCCGGGGATCCGACCTGCAGCACGCCACCGATCTCGTGACGCTCATGGTCGCGTCTCTCGGCATGGGCGATAGTCTAGCCTTCGCGCACGCCTCTTCTTCGACGGAGCTGCAGCATCTTCGCCAGGATGACCCCGAGCTTCGTCGTCAGGTGGAGCGGATACTTTCCGTCGAGCTCGAGCGAGCGTGTGAGATCGTCAGCCTACGGCGAAACACCCTCGAGCGTGTTGCCGAGGAGATCCGAAAATCCGAGGTGCTTTCTGGAGGCGCGTTTATGAAGCTCATCGACGCAGACGAGTGTCATGCGTAGGCGGCCGACGTGCCTTCACCCTGCGGAACCAGATGGGGTGTCGCCGCGCCGCTTCAGCCGCTCGCGGCGATGTCCCTGACCGATCACGATGCGATCGCCTACGTATGGCTCCGCACCCGCAAGCGGAAGAATCTCGCCCATGGTCGGTTCCCGAACCGCTGCAAGGAGGCTGGCAAGGTCATCTATCGAGAGGACGATCACTGGCTCGATCGCATCCCCGATAAGCTGTGGGGTTCCACTGCGCGCAGCCCTGACTAGCGCGCTCAGGCCTTCGCTGGCCTCGCGGACGGACCGAAGTTCTCCTCCGGCTTCCAGGAGAGCTTGAGTTATACTCTCGGCAAGCTCTCCGACGGACGCACGGCGCGCGGCCCTGACACTGTCTAAGACACGTTGATCCATGGGTTCTGCTCCCGATGTCAGAGCGGAACTTAGTGCAGTCGTCCTTAAGGTGCAACGACGCTGTTGGTGACCGCGCGTGAGATAGTGAGAGCACGATGGCGCCCTCTCGGGCCGACCTGATCGCAGCGTCAGGCGAACAGCAGAGTAGCCACGGGCATCCCTGATCCCAGGTCGACTGGGTCGAGCGAAGGGGCCTCGACGCGTTCCCGAGGCTTCTCCGGCCACAGCATCGCCTCCCAGTCCCATGAGACGTCCTTTATTGACGAGAACAGTGCCAGCCCCAAAGCCTGCGCGACGCGTGGCGGGACTGCGTTGCCGATCTGGTCGGCTACGGCCTGCTTGCCCCCGACGAACTGCCAGTCGTCTTCGAAATTCTGAAGGCGGGCGCGCATTCGGGCGGTTAGGGCTGGCATGAAGCCGGGCGTTGAAGCCTGCTCCGCTGTCGGCGCATGGTCTGGCAGTCCGGCAATATCGACGCACTTGGATCCCCAGCGTGCCGCTTCCTTCGCTCGCGGCAAGCCACGTCTCGTCACGATGGTGGAGGCGATCACGCCGTGCGCTACTACGTTGCCCTGTCGGTCCCTGACGGGTTGCTCCCGGCGGTCGCGTGCCCAATCGTATGCCCCGGTCCACCCATTGGCGGCCATGAGGTCCACGAGAGCGTCGCCAATGTTGAGGCGCCGCTCCGCGAAGGTCGGAGGCATCCGGAACGAGCCGACGATGTCCTTGCGGAGACCGATGATCAGAACACGGCTGCGCTCCTGGGCGATGCCGTAGTCTTCGATTTTGATCCGATGGATTTCAACGTTGTAGCCTGCCTTGCGGAACCCGCGGAGGATGTCTGCCACGTGATCGGCGTGAGCTGTATGCAGCAGCCCATCAACATTCTCGAAGAAGAAGGCTCGGGGTCTGGCTTCCGACACTATCCGCACGGTCTCCGGAAGCAGATCTCTGGGGTCGTTCTTGCCAAGGCCGTGGCCGTCGCTCGAGTAGGGCTGGCATGGAGGGCCCCCTGCAACGAGGTCGATATCAAGCTTCCGATAGGCGGTGAAGTCGATCTTCCTCACGTCCTCCTGGATCACATTCCAGTGGGGTTTGTTCAGTCTCAGAGTCGCAGCGGCGTGGACGTCGAACTCTACGAGCGCCACATGCTCGAACCCCGCACGCTCCAGACCAGCCGCCATTCCTCCCGCTCCCGCACAGATTTCGATGGCCTTCAGCCTGTGATGCGGGGGAGGTGCGACTCCCATCTTCTCGAACTTGTATTGACCGCGGCTGCTGGAGCGTCCGGAAAAGCTCTGAAGGGCGAGGAGGCCCGGATGGCGCACATGCTTGTACTTGTGCAGCGTCAGCGTCCCGTCCTCAATGCTCTTGAGCGTTGACCCCACGATGGAAACATCCTGCGCCATCTTGCCGCCGCCAGTCGCATCTTCGCCGTTGCCGAAGAAGGATTCGAAGGTCAGCCTGAGGTCACTTGCACGTTGTCTGCTGTTGTCGGAAACAAAACCGCTCCGGCGACTGGCCGTCATCAGTCCTTCGGCGAATTCGTAGAGGTCGTCCTTGAAGGCAGTGATCGCCTCGGCATTCTTTCGACGAGCTGCGGCAGCTAGCTTCCTGCCGTTCTTCTCCGCCAGCAGTTGCCCCGGCGTAAGTGCTGCCTCTTTCAGGCGCTTCCGGATCTGGGCAATCTCGCTGGTGTCGATCCGCGCGCCGATCTCCATTCGCTCGAGGACTTCCTGACGGGTATCTGCGTCTGAGGAGACAAGCGCTTTCAGCACCGGAAATGACACCCTGCACTTGGCCATCAGGGCCTCGCAGCCCTTCAAAGTCTTCTGGAACCGAATGTAGGTCGAAAGTTCTGACGCCGGCAGGTTGCACGTGACGCGGAGGAATTCGCGAGCTTCGCGCTCCGTCACCGCTGCGGTCAGCTTTTCGACTTCGGAGGCCATTTCCAGAATCCGAGATGCCATCTGCTTCTGAAGCTCGATGATCCGACGCTTTGCCGCCGACAGTGCATCCGCCTTGGTATCCATGTTGTCCCCGCGCCCTGCTAGACCAGTTGGCGTCTCTTAATGGGACAGGGATTAAGGGCACTGGAATGGATTCATTCAAATGCGATCGGTGGGCGAAATTCAGCCTGCCACCAATCACGGCTGCACCATGGCCGCTCCCTCTAGTCAGCAGCATTCCATGGTGATTAAGATGCTGCCGGGGTATTTCTGGTCCAGCCCTCAAGGATTGGGTCTTCCTTGATAATCTGGATTCCTCGGGAGAGGCGGCCTCGCGCGGCAAGAGCATGGAGGTTTCCGCCGGGCAGGATTCGGAGCGCCGATATCAGATTAAAGATTCCGAAGCTATTGATCGCAATCCTGTTCGGAAAGGCTTCAACGAGCCGGCCGCGGCCGCTTGCTCCATAGACAACGACTTTCCCGTGGTCGCCCCTGAAGCCCACGAAGCTTCGGTCTGCCCGCCGGTTCGGCTCCAGGTTCTGGTCAAGGATGTGTACACCCGGACTGATCCCTGCGTGAACAATGATGTGGTCGTCCAACTCGAAGTACCGCTTCGCCCTCCGCAGAAGCGCTATATGGCGTGCGTCGATGACACCGGCTATCCCCTCTGCCGTTGGTCGCGATACAAGACCATAGGAAGCCAGGGTTGCCTCGCCCTTCATACCTTTGAACCAATGCATCACAAGCTGCATCCGGGTTTGATCATCCTTCTCGTCCAGGATTTGAAGGAGTCGATTTTCATGGAATCCCCGGACGATGCCCGAACCGGGATGGCAACCCACTGTATGCAGTGCGAGTTCCAAAGCGCCGCGTGAATCCGGACCAGCATCAATCAGGTTTCCCAAAAAGAATACGCGGTACTTCTCCTTGAGCTTCCTGGCATCGCGGTCAATCGCGAAAAGCAACTCGCGCAGGAGGTCGGATCGACCATGCACGAAGCCGACTATGTAGGTAAGCATCGAATCCTTGGACATGAGACCTCAGGTGTTGAGCGAGATCTTCTTGTCATGAGACTCGTGTGCGAATCCTTACTGGGACTTTATGGGTGTCCACAAGATGTTTTGACGACACCAACAGCCAAGATACTCCTCCTGGTGGCGCCTTGTCGAAATCGTCGCGTGATTCCTCGATCTCCTTGTCGAGCCATGCTGCCTGATGAATCACGTTGTCCCGACTTTATCGCTTGTTTGTTGAAGGCAGGCGCGCATAACGGCATCCAGAAGCTGATCGGGCGGGCAGGGTTTCGGCACAAGTTCTCCATGTCCATCGTCCACGGCGGGAAGCTTGATGTCGGCATAGAGTTCCTCTCGAAGCCGTATAGCCGGGAGGCGATTGCCCGGAAGATCAGACACGTTCTCAAAAATGCCAGTCCGATGAAGGCAGCGGCCGCGAGACAGGAACCCGACAACCTCCCGCCCATGACATAGGCGCTGCAAGAAGACGGCAGCCGAGGTCGGGAGGCCGCGCCGCGTGATGCCGGAGTGGAGGACAACGACCTCATTTGGATGTGGGAGGCCGACATGCTCGACCAACTTGGCTGCGAGGTCGTTGAGGCAGGCTCCGCTGAGGCGGCTCTGCCGACGCTGGAGCAGGGTGGCTTCGACGTCGTCGTCTCCGACCTCGGCCTTCCAGGAATGTCTGGCGACGACTTCTGTCGGGAGGTCCGGCGCCGCTGGCCGCAGATCGCGATCATCTTCGCCACAGGCATGGATCGCGGGCCGGAACTGGACGACCCGGCGCGGACGGCGCTCCACCCTGCAAAGGATCATGAGGATCATCTCCGAATGTCGAAGGCGGTCAGTGCATGGTATCGCCACTATGGTGTCGAGTGGGATGACCGGATCGAGCAACTGGAGAAGCTGGTCGCCACCTTTAAGCAAGCTGCTTTCGGCCCCAAATCCGAGAAGGCCGATCCTGGACAATTCGATCTCGCATTGGAGGACCTGAAAACGGCAATTGCCGTCCTCCATGCCAAAGATGAAGCCCGTAGCCCTTCGGCGTAACTGCAGCCTAAAGCCCGCGATGCCAATCGCGGCTCTCTGCCCGCTCATCTTCCACGCGTCGAGGAGATCATCGAACCGGGAAGCCTGATCTGTGCTTGCGGCGGCGGCTTGCATTGCATCGGCAAGGACGTCTCCGAGCGGCTGGATGTCATCCCGACGCAATACCGCGTGATCGTCACGCGTCGTCAAAAATATACCTGTCGCGCCTGCACCGACGGTGTTGCCCAGGCTCCGGCACCCGCGTCGATTCTTGAGGGTACCTCGCCATAAGCATTTCGTGTAAGTTGTAAAAAATTTCTGTTTGCCTCATGTTCCCTGCTAAGGCCGAGGGGCTTCCAAAGAGCATCGGGTATATTCATGGCGGCCAACTGGGATTTGGGTGCCGTTTCCGCAGCGTTCTCTGAAGCGTCGTTCGGCGGCGCCGACTGGTCCAGTGCGCTCGAAGTGGCCAACAATCATCTCGGCACGTCGGGGGCGGCGATTGTACCGCTCAAGGGCGCGTTCTCAGGGCTCCCCACCACCAAGTGCTTCGAAGAGGCGATTGACGCTTATATCCGCGACGGTTGGGTTGACAGGGATATCCGCTTCAGCGGCGTGTCAACGATGCGTCGTACCGGGGTCGCAACCGATCTCGACATCATGACCCCCGAAGCCATTTGCAAGCATCCATACTATCAGGAATGGCTTCGGCCCTTCGGGCTGAAATGGTTCGCGGGGGTGCACGTGACAAGCGGCGACGACGAATGGGCGGTGTCGATCCAACGTTCCGAAGCTCATGGGCCATTCGGACGTGACGAGATCCAAAAGCTGAAAATTCTCTCGCGAGGGATATCCTCCTCGGTCGCCGTCGCGAGCGCCCTGGACTTCGCTAGGGCGGAGACGGCTCTCGGCGCATTCGAAAAGTCCCGCAGGGCGGCGATGATACTGAACCGCCACGGTCAGGTCGTGTTGATGAACGGGGCCGCCGACGGGGTGGTCGGACCCGACCTTCAGATACGCAACAGGAGGATCGTCCTTCGCGACACCATCGCAAGGCGCACGTTTGATGCCACGATCCATGCTGTCTGCTCCAATGCCACGGGCAGCGAGATGCTCCTCCCCATCAAAGTGCCACGGATGAACGCTGGGCCGCTCATAGCCTATGTGACCCCAGCGGGCGGCGTCGCGCGTGACCTGTTTTCGACATGCCGGGTCCTCGTCATCTTAGTCGACCCGTGGAATCGGGTGGTCCCGCCACCGGAGATGTTGCAGCAGATCTTTGCGCTGACCCCGACCGAAGCCCGCTTCGCCCACTGGCTTGCGAAGGGCCACAAGCTCCACGAGCTGGCGGAAAGCGGCGGCTTCTCGTACGAGACGGGCCGCAATCACCTGAAGACGATCTTCGCGAAGATCGGGGTAAACAATCAGTCAGACCTCATCGCTACACTTCTCAGCATGGCCGCGCCACTCGGATTCTTCTGAATTGAGCTGGATCCCTCCTAGCAGTCACCGCGCACAATCGCGGTGGTGCCGCCAAAGACCCCTTTCGCTGGATATCGGCCTAGGATGAGGCGCCCCTCCCAAACGGGTCATGCGCGCACCTTTTCCGGGGAATATATATTAATGCAACCCGTGGGACGGGAGCACGAGCCGCCCATCAGCGGCTCCAATGGGGGAGAGCGCAGATGCCGGTGGTCAATCGTGACATTACCGTTCTGGAAGGGCAGCCAGCGGTCATCCAGATTTCCGACGAGGATGTCGAAAGCTTCACCTATTCGGTCACAAGCAGGGACGGCACCGCCCAGTTGGTCGGCCCCGACGGAACTTCCGACTACACTTTCAAACCTCAGGCTGGCGGCGGAGACGGGCCGTTCTCGCTCGAGATACCCACGGAGGACGACGAAATCTATGAAGGACCGACGGCGGAGACCTTCTTCCTCGACTATACCGCGGATATCACGACGCTCGAAGGGGAAAATCCACCGACCCCAGTTACAACTCCTTTCTCCGGGGTAGTTACCGTTCATATCGATGATTCCGCAGATATTCCGGTGCTTGAGATCGGCCCGCTCGAAATCAAGGAAGACGAGAAGGTCGGAACCCTACTCATAACAGCCGACCACGCGGCCAGCTTCGACTACACGATCCATGTGGTCGTCGGCGGCGACGGTGACGTGGCACCCACGACATACGACGTCGTCATGAAGGCGATGAACCAGGCCGTAAGCCTCCAGATACCTCTGGTGGACGATTTCAAGAGGGAGGCATCCCCTACCGATCTTGCTGAAAATTTCGAAGAACTCAGTGTAACCGCGACTAGCGACTTCGACTCGGTCATCTCGCAAATTAAGATCATCAACGACGACGGGCCGGTAATCACCGTCAAGCCCGAGTCCGGTTCTTCGATACTCGCCTACGAGGGCTACGAAGCGGGAAGGGCGACAGTATCTCTCAGTCCCGTTCCTTACGCAATTGAGCTAATCTTCACGCCCACTGATCCAGATGCATTAAAAGAGATTACCCTTAAAAGGGTCGTCATAAACGCCAACTCTCCCGGTGGCACCTACGACATCTTTGACGCCATCGAGGACAATAGCCCGCGCGATCTTTTTCAGGAACTCACTGAGAAAATAACATTCACAGTGACCGCTCGTCCTCTCTCGGGTGATGAGAAGATCTATTTCGATGATTCTGGAAGCCGATCAACTGACATAGATGCTCACGTGAGAGACGCAATCGAACGATATCTTGAACACAAGGGTGACGGGGCGACAATGACCAAGACCCTTGGACAAGTTCAAAGCGTCAAGAACCTCATTGTTTCCAGTGCGCTCAAATACTCGGGGGATGCGGACTATGTTGCGTTCGGCAAGGCCATCAGCAGTGCGGGGAAGATTCTCACCATCGGGCTGAACGTAGAAGGTATCGTTTCCAATTTTCTCGAAGAGGCTGCTGCCGCAGAACGCTCGCGAAACCCGGAGCAGTTCAGAAAGGCCGCCGCGATACACGCGACGGTCGATTTCTTCGATCTAGCGGTGAAGACAGCGTTTAATTTGGGAGCGGCGGGTTTCGTCGCCGGTCTAATTGAGGGCCTCGCTATAACGACATTTGCGACACCGTTACTAATTGCGGTCGGCGCGGGGCTAGCGACCAAGTTCGCCTACGACATGATATCTCCCTATGTGAAAAAGGCTGCCCTAGATGTGATCATCGATGCCTTTGGTGCACCCCACCTTACGTTGATTGACACCACGGACGGTGGTCACACGTTTAACGGCGACCTCAATGACAACCTTTTCCTGGTGTCGGATGCCTCAGCCTCAATCTCGGAAGCCAACGATGGTGGGTTCGACACTGTCCTTGCCTCGACGGACTTCAAGTTAGCAACGAACATCGAAGCACTAATCCTGACGGACGAAGCCAAAGTAGCGACAGGGAACGAATTCGACAACTTCATCACCGGGAACAGTGCTAACAACCTCCTCTATGGAGCTGGCGGCAAGGATTTCGTTTCAGGGGGCGACGGCAATGACTTCCTCGCGGGCCAGTCGGACGCCGATGTCCTGTCAGGCGGGGCCGGGGCCGACGTGTTCTCCGGAACCATCGCCGAGCTGAACGGTGACCGGATCACAGACTACGCGTTCGGAGAGAAAATCCTCGTCGCCGGCGGGCCGACCTCGCTGTCGTCGTACCGGATCGAACACACGGCAACCGACACCCTCATCGAGATCGACGCGGACGGCGACGGCATCTTCGAGAGCACGATCACCCTGTCGGGCGTCATCAACGGAAAGCTCACGATCGCAGAGGAGTCCGACCCGACAGTCACCAACGACGATTCCGGAGCTGTCTATGCGAGCATTGTGATCCAGCAGTTCGGCGGTGTCATTGACGGAACCGACGCGTCGGAAACGCTCGAAGGAACCCCGGGGGACGACCAGATATACGGGATGGGTGGCGACGACACCATCCATGGCGGCGACGGCGTTGACTGGCTCGTCGGCGGTGACGGCAACGACACCATCGACGGTGGCGCAGGCGAGGGCGAGGACACGGTCGTTTACAGCGACAAGGGCGAGGACGGCGGCGGCGCGGTGACGGTGAACCTCTCCAACGTCCAGGTCGGCTCCCAGGCGGCCCACTCCGCGACGGACACCTTCGGCGACACCGACACGCTTTTGAATATCGACGAAGTCTTCGGGACGATGAGGGCCGACACCATCATCGGCAGCACTGACGGGAACTACAACGGATTCTGGGGGCTGGGCGGCAACGACACGCTCGTCGGGGGTTCGCACGACACCTGGATCTACTACCACCGCGACCAGGACTTCGGCGGGACGGCGGGTGTCACGGTCAACCTCTCGGACGTTCAGCGCGGATCGCAAGCCGCCAACTCCGCGACGGACGGTTTCGGCGACACCGACACGCTGCAGAACATCGACAGGGTCAGGGCGACTGTCCATGACGACGTGGTCTACGGCAACGATGCGAACAACATGTTCCAGATGCTGGACGGCGACGACTTTGTTGACGGCGGCGACGGCGCCGACATGATCGACTACAGCAAGGACAACCGCTCCGGCGCCGCGTTGCACGGTGCCTTCGTCAACTTGTCGGGACAGGCGCAGGCATCGTTCCTCGGGACTGTGGCGGCGCACAGCGCCATCGGGATCTTCGATGACACCGACACGCTGGTCAGCATCGAGGAGGTACAGGGCACGGCATTCGACGACGTGATCATCGCCGAACTCAACCCGGACAAGTACCAGGGCTTCTGGGGCTTTGCCGGGAACGACGCGATCACAGGTGGAGGCAAGAATTCCTGGGTCTACTACTTCGACGATGCGAGCTTCGGCGGCGGGGCTGGCGTCGTCGTCAACTTGTCCGACATAGAGCAGGGCGGACAGGCGGCCCATACCGCGACCGACGGCTTCGGCGACACCGACACCCTGATCAACGTCGGAAGCGCCATGGGAACCGTGTCCGATGACGTCTTCTACGGCGACGGGAAGGACAACCAGTTCGAGCTCAACCGCGGCAACGATTTCGTTGACGGCGATGGCGGAAACGACATGGTCAACTACAGCACGGACAACGACGGATCCGCCACCCACGGTGTCTTTGTCAATTTCACCGACCAGACAAGGACCTCGCAGCTTGGAACGGTCGGTCCCCACAGCGCCATCGGCCTGTACGGCGACATCGACACCCTTGTCGACGTCGAGGAGGCGACGGGCTCCGAGTTCGCCGACGTTTTCATCGCCGAAGACAGCCCGCACAAGTACCAGGGCTTCTGGGGCCTTGCCGGAAACGACACGATCGTCGGCGGGGGCGCGAACTCATGGACCTATTACAATGAGGACGCGTCGTTTGGAGGCTCGGCCGGCGTGGTGGTTAACCTCTCGGACACCGTGCAAGGCGGACAGGCGGCACATTCCGCGACGGACGGTTTCGGCGACACCGACACGCTTGCTGCAGTCGACAACGTGAAGGCGACCGCCTCCAACGACAGGATCTACGGCAACACCGGGAGCAACATGTTCGAACTCGGGGCTGGCGATGACTTCGCCGACGGCGGTGACGGCTTCGACACGATCGATTACAGCCGCGACGACGACGGCACAGCCTCCCACGGCGCGCTCGTTAACCTCTCGGGACAATCGTTCACGACCGATTTCGGATCCATCGGGCCGCGCAGCGCGATCGGCCTGTTCGGCGACAGCGACACACTTCTCAACATCGAGAATGCGACTGGCTCGGAACTCGGCGACTATATCATCGGTAATGGACAGGCCAACGTCCTCGAAGGTCTCGGTGGCGACGACACCCTGATCGGCGGGGGAGGCGACGACACCTTCTACGGCGGCCGCGGCAACGACACGATGGACGGCGGCAGCGGCCTCGACACGGTCGACTACAGCCGCGACATCCGGGATCCCTCAGACAGTTCGAAGGCAGGCGTGACGGTGAACCTGCTCGGGAACGCAGGAGTTCCTGAATTAGGACTCGACGCGGACAGGGCGCATGACCTGTGGGGCGATCTTGATGTCGTTACGAACATCCGCAATGTCGTCGGCACGCAATACAACGACACCATCTACGGCGGCACTCACGCCAACTCGCTGAAGGGCGGCGACGGAAATGACGAACTCCTCGGAGGAGGCGACAACGACACGCTCGACGGAGGTAACGGAACCGACACGGCGCGCTACCTTGGCAATCGCGCGGACTATCTCGTCACCGAAAACGCCGATGGCAGCCTTACCGTATCGGACCTGCGCGCCGGGACACCGGATGGCGTCGATACGCTGACGGGCATCGAGCTGCTGAGGTTCGCCGACCGCAGTGTTCCTGCGGCAGCCAACACGGCACCGATCATCCTTGGAGCGGGCACTGCCTCGATCAACGAGAACATTGCGTTCGTTGCGAAGATCACCTCCACCGATCCCGACCTCGGCGACAGCCTCGTCTATTCGATCATCGGCGGCGACGATCAGGCCAAATTCGCTATCGATCCGACGACAGGCGACCTGAGCTTCATCGCGGCCCCGGATTTCGAAGGTCCGACCGATGCGGACGGAAACAATGTCTACCAGGTCGTCGTCCAGGTTTCAGACGGGCTCGGCGGCCTGGACACGCAGGACATCGCTGTCACGGTCTCCGGAGTGAACGAGGCGCCGATAATCGGGAAGTTTGCAGTGAAAGCGGTGCAGGAAGGCACCACGGCCATTCTCGATCTTCCCGCCACGGATCCTGAACACGACACGCTGACCTACTCGGTTTCGGGTGTGGACGCGCAGTTCATAACGGTCGATGAAAGCGGCCACTTGTCATTCGCCACCCCGCCAGATTTCGACAACCCCCTCGATGCCGACCACGACAATGTTTACGACATCACCGTCACGGTCTCCGATGGCAGCCTGACGGATTCACGAGACATCACGATAGCGGTCAACGCGGCCCCCGGCGGCGCTCCCGTATTTACATCAGGCACGACGGCAGAGTTCACGGAAAACGGCAATGGTACTGTCTACACAGCGGCCGCAGCGGATCCCGATGCTGGAGACGTGGTCACCTATTCGATCGACGGGGTCGACAAGGCGCTGTTCAATGTCAACGCGGACACAGGCGAAGTCACCTTCAAGACAGCGCCTGACCACGAAAACCCGCTCGATCAAGGCCATGACAACGTCTACGACATCACCGTAACCGCCACCGATGCCAGCCACCAGACAAGCCAGAACGTGGCGATCACCGTCACGGACATCGATGATGCCCCTCCAGTGATCGACCTGCCGGACAACGGGGCAATCGATACCGCCGAGAACGTCGCGTCCCTCCTGACCATCACGGCGGCGGATCCAGACAGCCCGGCTGCGGACGTGACCTATTCCATCTCGGGCGGCTTCGACGGCAGCTTCTTCCAGATTGATGCGAATTCCGGGGAGCTTTCATGGAAGCAGGCACCGGACTTCGAGCACCCACTCGATCCGCCGTTCCCGGGCAGCCCCACTGCCGTCGACCAGCTTTATGACGTGCAGGTCCGGGCGACCGACGTTGCTGGAAACTTCACCGACAGGCTGCTGACCTTCCGGGTGACGAACGTCAACGACAACGCGCCGACCGTCACATCCGCGGGGATTGCGTCCGTCGCTGAGAACTCGACCGGCACCGCCTACCAGATACTGGCGACGGATGCGGACAATCTGGGCGGCCTCACTTATTCGTTGACGGGGACCGACGCGGAACGCTTCACCATCAACGCGGCCGGTGCGGTCAGCTTCATATCCGCGCCGAACTTCGAAGCTCCCACGGATTCTGGCGGCAACAATGTCTACGACATCGTCGTCACGGCCTCGGATGGCACGTTGTCGACTTCGCAGGCGGTCTCGATCACCGTCACGGACATCGCCGAGGGGACCACCACCATCACGGGGACACCGGGCAACAACACCCTGAACGGCACGACGGGCGACGACGTGATCAGCGGTCTCGCCGGAAACGACACGTTGAACGGACTGGCGGGCAACGATCACCTGCTCGGGGGGACCGGAGCCGACATCCTCGACGGGGGAACCGGGGCAGACATTATGCAGGGGGGCGCGGGCGGAGACACCTACGTGGTCGACAACGTCGGCGACGTAGTCGATGAAGGCGCGGCAGGATCCCGCGGCAACGACCTCGTGCAGTCCTCGATCAGCTTCAGCCTGGTCGCATCCGCCGCCGTGCTTGGCGAAGTCGAGAACCTCACACTGACAGGTGGACTCGGCATCAATGGCACGGGCAACGCGCTTGCCAACATCATCACGGGCAACGCCGGGGACAACATCCTCGAAGGGCAGGCTGGGAACGACACCCTGGTCGGCAATGGCGGCGACGACCAGCTCTTTGGCGGTGCTGGCAATGACACGATGCGTGGCGGCGCCGGGAACGATGTCTACTACGTCGACAGCGCGGCTGACAGGGTGGACGAGCTGGGCGGAAGCGGCGTCGACCAGGTGAATTCCTCCGTCGGCTACAGCCTGTCGTCCGGCCGGGTCAGGGGCGATGTCGAGAACCTCGTGCTGGCGGGGACCGCCAGCATCGATGCCACGGGCAACGCACTCAACAACTTCCTCGGCGGCAACGCAGGCGACAACACCCTCGACGGCAGAGCCGGGGCCGACACGATGTCGGGAGGCGCTGGCAACGACACGTACATCGTGGACAATGTCAACGACGTGGTCATCGAGAGCGTCGACGGACTCGGCGGGATCGACACCGTCAGGGCTTCGCTGACCTACGCGCTGTCTAATTCGGCGACGCTGAGAGGCGTCGAAAACCTCGTCCTCACCGGGAACGGCAACATCGACGGAACCGGCAACGACTTGGACAACGCCATTATCGGCAACAATGGGAACAACGTCCTTTCTGGCGGTGGCGGAAACGACATCCTCGATGGCAGTCGCGGCACAGACACGCTGCTTGGCGGCGCAGGAAACGACACCTTGAACGGAGGAGCGGGAGCGGACACTCTGGACGGCGGCACTGGCGCCGATCTCATGTCAGGTGGCGACGGCAACGACCTCTACATCGTCGACAACGCCGGAGACAGCATCCGTGAGGCGGCCGGCGAGGGAACGGACACCGTGCGGACGGCGCTCGCGACCTTCACGCTTTCCGACAACGTCGAGAACCTGGTCTTCACCGGAACCGGTGGATTCACAGCCACGGGCAATGCTTCGAACAACGCGATCACGGGCGGCATCGGGGCCGACAATCTCAGCGGGGGCGGCGGCAACGACGTTCTGTCGGGAGGCACGGGGAACGATTTCCTCGCGGGCGGCGCGGGCGCGGACCAGTTCCTTTTCAACACATCGTTGAGCGCGGCAGGCGTGGACACCATCACGGACTTCGTCACACGCGCGGCGAATGCCGGAGTGCACGACCGGATCGTGCTGGACAACGGGGCGGGAATGTTCAGCACGCTTGCGAACGGGACGCTTGCCAACGCCGCCTTCGCGGTGGCCAACGGCGGACTGGCCCAGGATGCGAGCGACCGGATCATCTATGACCCGACGAACGGCTGGCTCACCTACGACAGTAACGGCAACGCCGCCGGAGGGAACCCGATCCACTTCGCGACGCTCGACCCCCACCTCGATCTGCGAGCCGCGGACTTCCTCGTCATCTGAGCAAAGTAGCGGAACGCATCACCGTCCGCTCCTTTCAACTCATCGGATCCAGTCAGGAATAGCCAGATGCGCTTGCCGACAGCCGCCAACATCAACCAGCGTCCTAAGAAGAACACGGGCAACGATCCCGCCCGAGACGCGCTGCGCGCCAGAATGCGCGACTTCCGCACGGTCGGAGTCTTCTCGGCGGCCATCAACCTGCTGACGCTGACAGGTTCGTTCTACATGCTGCAGGTCTACGACCGGGTCCTTGCCAGCCGCAGCGTCGAGACGCTCGTCGCGCTGTCGCTCGTGGCCTTCGTCGCCTTCGCGCTGCAGGGCGCGCTGGATTCGATCCGCCTGAAGATGCTGAGCCGCATCGGCGCGCAGTTCGATGACGACCTCTCGAGCCTCTGCTTCCGGGCTTCCAACCTTCTGCCGCTGCGAGGCGGACAGGCGCAGCAGGCGATGCAGCCGGTCCGCGACCTTGATCAGGTCCGGGGCTTTCTCGCCGGGGCGGGGCCTGCTGCGATCTTCGACCTGCCCTTCATGCCCATTTTCATCGTCGGGTGCTTCATTCTCCATCCATGGCTGGGGTGGCTGGCGGTCGGCGGCGGGATCGTGATCATCGTGCTGGCGCTCACAACCGAAGCGCGGCTTCGCGACCCCGTCCGCCGACTGGGAGGGACTTCCGCGGTAAGGCAGCATCTCGCCGACAGCGCACGCCGCAACTGTGAGACCGTCGAGGCGATGGGCGCACACGGGGCCTTGGACAGCCGCTGGCGCAGGCTCAACCAGGAGCACATCCACGTCACCCTCAGATCGAGCGACGTGAACGCCTCGCTCGGAGCCTTCGCCAAGATCTTCCGCACGATCCTGCAGTCGGCGATCCTCGGCACCGGCGCTTACCTCGTCATCAATCAGGAAGTGTCCGGCGGTGCGATGATCGCCGCATCGATCATGACCGCGAGGGCGTTAGCGCCCATCGAGACGGCGCTGGCCAACTGGAAGGGCTTCGTCGCCGCACGGGCGGCCTACGCGCGGCTCAGGATGTCGCTCTCGATCGCCGTTGAGCGCGAGGTCGTGGAGCTTCGAGCGCCGAAGTCGAAGCTATCCGTCGAGGGCCTGACGATCGTGCGCAGCGACGGCGATCCGATCCTGGTCAACGCGACCTTCGAGCTGAAGGCCGGGGACGCGCTGGGTGTCATCGGTCCGAGCGGATGCGGCAAGTCCTCGCTCGCCCGCGCCATCGTCGGGGTGCTCGCCCCGGCGAAGGGCGTGGTTCGTCTCGACCGGGCGGCGCTGGCGCAGTGGGACCGCGAGCGACTCGGACGGCATGTCGGCTACCTTCCGCAGGATCTGGGGCTGATCGACGGGACCGTCGCCGACGTGATCTCGAGGTTCCAGGCCGAAGGGAACTCCGACCTGATCATCGACGCCGCGACCGTGGCGGGGGCGCACGAGATGATCCTCGCCCTGCCGCATGGCTACGACACCCAGGTGGGAGAGGGCGGAACACTGCTCTCGGGCGGACAGCGACAGAGGATCGGCCTCGCCCGCGCCCTCTACGGGAACCCTTTCCTCGTCGTCCTCGACGAGCCGAATTCCAACCTCGACGCGGTCGGCGATGCGGCCCTGACCGAGGCGATCGAGAACGTCCGGAGGCGGCGCGGCATAGCGGTGGTCGTCACCCATCGCCCCTCCGGACTTGCCGCGGTGAACAAGGTTGCGCTTCTGCAGGACGCAGAGATCAAGCTGTTCGGACCGAGGGACGAGGTGCTCGCCGGGCTGTCCCGTCCCGCCGAAGTCACCCCGCTGCGGGCGGTAGGAGGGACGGTCGACAATGGATAGCGAAACCTGGAGATACGTCGACCACCGGACGTCGCTGCGCCGATACGGACTCGCTGGACTGAGCCTGATCGCAGTCTTCGCCTCGTCGTTCGGCGCGTGGTCGGCGCTCGTGCCGCTTTCCGGGGCGGTCGTCGCCTCGGGTCATTTCGAAGTCGATGGCAGCATCAAGAAGGTGCAGCACAAGACCGGAGGCGTGGTCTCGGAGATCCTCGTCCACGACGGCCAGCGCGTGACCGAGAACCAGATCGTCATGCGCCTCGATCCGACGATGGTCCGGTCCGAGCTGCAGATTGTCGTGCACCAGCTCGCCGATCTCAGGATGACGGCTGCGCGCCTGCGGGCGGAAAGGGACGGCCTCGATCAGGTCTCGCCACCGTCGCGGATACTTCCGCCGGAGGAGCAGGTGTTCGAGGAGGCGCTGCTGCAGCGGGAGCAGAGAACCCTGAAAGCACGCCGCGCCGCCCGTCACGGGCAGGAGGACGGGCTGACCGAACGCATCAACCAGCTCGACAAGCAGATCGATGGCCTCAAGGTCCAGGCGGACGCCAAGACGCGCCAGCGGGACATCGCCGGAACGGAGCTGAAGAGCCTGCACGGCCTGCTCGACAGGAAGCTCGTCCTCGTCTCGCAGGTGAACACGCTGGAGCGGACAGCAAACCAGCTCGACGGCGAGATCGGGGAGATCCAGGCGGCGTCCGCTGAGGCCGGGGCGAAGATCGCCGAGACGAAGCTCCAGATCCTCAATATCGACCAGGTCGCCGTCGCCGACGCGAGCAAGGAGCTCGCCGAGGTCGAGGCAAAGATCAGCGAACTCGAGGGCCGGCGCATACAGGCCGTCGACGCCCTCCAGCGCGTCGAGATCAGGGCGCCGAGAGACGGCTTCGTCCACGAGCTTTCGGTCCACACCGTCGGCGGCGTGGTAGGGGCGGGAGAAGTCCTGATGATGGTCGTCCCGGAGCACGTGCCGCTGAAGGTCGAGGTGCGCATCAGCCCGCAGGACATCGATTCCATCCATGCGACGGACAAGGGCTTCGTCCGGGTGGTCGGACTGAACCACTCGACGACCCCCGACCTCCACGCAAGCGTGTCGATGGTCGGTGCGGATCTCGCGCAGGATCCGGCGACCCACGTCACCTACTACCCGGTGGAACTCAAGCTCGAACCGGGAGAGGTCGAGCGCCTGGAGGAAGGCGTCCGGCTTGTTCCAGGGATGCCCGCCGAGGTGTTCATCACGACATCGAGCAGGACGTTCGTCCAATACCTCTGGCAGCCGATCCGCGACCGGGTGTCAAAGGCGATACGGGAGAAATGAGGCCAGGGCGACAAGTGCATCAGTGAAAGCCGACCAATTCAAAAACAATGGAGGAAAACATGGCAGACATTCGAAGCCACGGACTGTTTATCATTGGTACGAGTGAGACTGACTTCTTGCAGGGCTACAACGCGCCAAGCGCCCCCGGAGACAGGGGCGGGAGCCAGCTCCTGACAGGCTTCGGGTTGGAGAGCTGGTCGACCTACGGTTTGACCCCCGGAAGCCTTTCTATCGATTCATACACCGAAACGGCGACCGAGATCGCTGACGGGAATGATGCCCTGCTCGGCGGGGAAGGCAATGACACGCTCCTCGGTGGTGGCGGCAATGACAGTTTGATTGGCGGGGCCGCAGGCTTCTTTGGAAACGATGACGTTCTTTACGGAGGATGGGGCGACGACGTTCTTATTGCTGGCAACGCAGCACAGACCACAGACGGAGGAGAGGACAAGCTATATGGCGGGCCAGGCGACGACATCCTGAATGGGATGGACTTCGCGGACACGCTCGATGGCGGGGCGGGGGTGGACGTTGCCATCTACAGTCTTCCGATAGAGTCGTACACCGTCAACATCGACCATGTTACCGGGGTTGTTCGCATCACAGATCCCGCGGGCTTCACAGATGAGCTAGCCGGGGTGGAGTATGCCTTTTTCGGGACCTCGCTTGCACCGACGCCGGCAGAGGCCAAGGCGCGCATCGAACGCTTTGAAGCGGATCCGTCCAGCGAACCCCTCGTCAAAGCAATTGGAATGGTATTCACCAGTTCGGACGACACGGTCGACTTCAATCATCTCACTTCTCCGAACGTTGGCGTGGTCGCGTCATTGACGGTCGAACAGATGCGAGATGCACTCTACGACGGCAGGGACGGGAACGACATCGTCAGACTCCCCGACAAGGCGAACTATGGTTCATTGTCGCCGCAGTGGACTTGGGATTCCGGACAGCTATTCCAGGGAGGTGACGGAAACGACCAGATCACCGGGGGCGATGGCGACGACTTCATCGCGGGGGGCATTGGCGACGACACGCTGAACGGTGGCAAAGGGGCCGACACGTTCTACGGAGTGGACGCGCAACTGACGGGAGACATCAAAGAGAGCGGGCAAAATTTCATAGACGGCGGAGACAACGATCCAGACGAGCTGGATATTATTATCTACAACGGCCTCAGGAACAGTTACACCGTCAAGTATTCTCCCGACGACAAGGATCGGATTTTCACGGCTGCCGGGAACCAGGACACGGTTACAAACTACGACCGCCTGAAATTCAACGACACCGTCATCTTGTATGAAGACAAGTGGAAGGCCGGTGTCCTGGCGTTCGCTCTGTGGAGCCTTGACGACGCCTTCGACAAGGTCGGCCAATTTCTCGGCACTAGCGGACTGCCGGAATCGCAGAATTTCAAAAACGTTCTCAAGTGGTTCGACATCGTCGGCAAGGTGGTCGGACTGGGCGCGCAGGTCGCGACGGCCACTGACCTGAAGACGGCAGCCAAGATACTGGTGGGCAAATCAACACAGGAATTCGTCAACCCCATTATCGATCAAGCCGTCGAGAGACTAAACAAGGCCATCGACAATCAGGCTTTGATTCCCGAAAGTTACAAAAATGTCCTAAAAGAAAAGGTCCAGGAAGGACGGCATGATCTTCAAATCACCATAGATCAGGTCACCGCGACAGTGTTCAATGCGGCGATCGACACCGCGGAAGTCCTAAAGGACACGGACTGGAACGCCCTATGGAAGACCTGGATGAGCGGGGTGTCTCAAAAGGTTGAGGAGAAGTACAAGGAAACCCCCGGCTTCGTTGCTCCGAAGGTTGAATTCGACAACCCGCAACTTCCCGAGCCGGAGATAAAAACGCCCCCCGAAACTTCCCCTCAAGGAACCGATCTGCCCGATCTTATATTGGGCTCGTCGGGAGATGACACTCTCTATCCTGGCGCAGGCAACGATGTTGCGCTTGGATTCTCCGGCAACGACACGATTATCGCGGGCGCGGGGAACGGGGACGATCTATATGATGGCGGCGATGGTGTCGACACTATCACATACACCAGCACAACCCTCGGGATCGTGGTCGATCTTCAACTTGGCGTGGCCTCCGGGGAGGAGATTCAGAACGACACGCTTGCAAATATAGAGAACGTCACCGGAGGAAAGGGGCAGGATATCCTGAAGGGGGACGACAACGCCAACATCCTGACGGGCGGCGAAGGCGATGATCGTCTCGAAGGGCGTGGCGGCCTCGACACCGCGCGCTATCAAGGCCTTTCCAGCGACTTCCTGATCACTGACAATGGCGACGGGACATTCAAGATCTCGGACATGCAAGCTGCTGACGGAGACGAGGGTACAGACACGCTCGTTGGAATGGAGCAAGTCCAGTTCGGCGATGGAGTGATCAAGGTTCTGACCGGAGGTGTGGGCGGCACTCCGGTGGCGGCCGAGGACAGTTACATAGTTGACGAGGATGCTACGCTAGTCGTCGGCGCTCCTGGCGTGCTTGGAAACGATACTGACCCCGAAGGCGACCCTCTTGCGGCGGCCTTGCTTGACGGACCATCCCACGGCACTTTGGCGCTCGCTCCCGACGGTTCACTCACCTACACGCCCAACGCCAACTACCACGGCACGGACAGCTTCACGTACCGGGCAAACGACGGCTCTGTTGACAGTAGTCCGACTACTGTCACGCTAACTGTCAATTCCGTGAACGATGGCCCGACTGGTTCGGCGGACACCGCCACCACGACCGCGGGGCAGTCGGTAGCACTGGCCGCCGCGATGCTTCTTGCCAACGACACGGACGCGGACGGCGACACGCTCGCCATAGCGGGCGTGAACGGGGCAATCCACGGCACGGCAAGCTTTGATGCGATCACCAACGAGGTCACTTTCACGCCGGATGTTGGCTATACTGGCCCCGCATCCTTCACCTACACCATCTCCGATGGCAACGGGGGCACTGCCGAGGCCACAGTCAATGTCACCGTGAATGCCGCCGAGCCCACGAATGCGGCACCCGTGGCGCTTGCCGACAGCTACAGCACGAACGAAGATGTCGCTCTCGCGGTCGTGGGGCCGGGCGTCCTTGGCAACGATACCGACGGGGACAACAATCCGCTCACCGCGACCCTGGTCACTGGCCCGAGCCACGGTGAACTGACACTCAACGCGGACGGCTCGTTCACCTACACGCCGAACGCCAACTACAACGGCACGGACAGCTTCGCGTACAGGGCCAACGACGGCGCGGCCGATAGCGCCCCGGTGACGGTCGACCTCACAGTCACCGCGGTGAACGACGCACCCGCTGCGGTGAGCGACACGACAACCGCATTGGCTGGGAAGTCCATCGTGATATCTGCAGGGACACTGCTCGCCAATGACACCGACGCCGACGGAGATACACTTTCGATCACGGGCGTAGGCGGGGCATCCAACGGCACGGCCACTTTCGACGCGGCAACGAAGGAAGTCACTTTCACTCCGGATGCGGGCTACACCGGCCCCGCATCCTTCACCTATACCATCGCCGATGGGAACGGCGGAACTGCCGAGGCCACCGTCAATGTCTCCGTCGATCCCGCAGGTCCATTCACACCCTACGACACCGGCCTCAACACGCCTGGTGAGCTGGTCAACGCCCTGTTCTCCAACTCTCCGGGGATTGTCGTCGATCCCGCCAGCGTGCACTACGTCGGAGCCAGCGGCCAGGCCTCGTTCTACGACGGCAGCCTGACGGGCCTTGGTATAGGGTCGGGCATCCTGCTCACCTCCGGCGACGGAACTCCGCCGACGACCAACACGTCATCGAACTACAGCGTCAATCAGGGAGGAGACGGCGATGCCGACCTGACGAAGGTGCTTTCCGACGCAGGCTTCTCTCAAGCGACATTGGACGTCGACTTCCTGGAGTTCTCATTCACCGTCACCGACCCCACGATCAAGAGCATCAGCCTCGATGTCGTCTTCGGTTCCGACGAATACCCGGAATTCGCAAGCAACATCGTCGATGTGGCAGGCGTCTTCGTCAACGGAGTCAATTACGCGCTGTTCAATTCGGATCCGACACAGCCCCTGAGCGTTCTCCAGAAGAACATTGATACCGGCAGCTTCGTCAACAACGGATCCGGGACTCTCCCCATCGAGTATGATGGCGCGAGCATCCCCCTCAAGGTCACGGCTCCCGTTGTCCAGGGGCTGAATACCATCAAGATAGCAATCGCCGACACGAGCGACCGCATCTACGACTCCGGGTTGTTTGTCAGCAACTTCAAGGCTTCGACCGACGAAACCGGAGGGGGGATCATCGTGGATCCAGAGCCGGAACCGGAGAACACCTCTCCAGTGATCATTCACAACACGCTCACCCCTCCTTTGTCGTCATGCTCGCCGTTTGTGACCCCCGGCCCCGATGATCTGAGTGCCACGGATGACGACGGCGATACGCTGACCTACACGATTGACCGCCTGCCAGCGGGCGTCCTGCTCGTCAACGGCGCAATCGCCGGGGTTGGCACGAGCTTCACCCAATCCGACATCGACGCCGGGCTGGTCACGCTGTTCGCGGGTGCACTCCTGCCTTCGACCCCAATCAACACGCCCAAGGGGCCGATTCCGGGGGCGGGCGTATCGTTCGCCGACAGCTTCGACTTCACCGTCCACGATGGGGCGGGCGGCGATGTCAGCGGCATCTTCACCGCTCCCTATCAGTCGTTCGACAAGGTCCAGACAACCCCCGCCTACTGCGATTCCTACAACGGCGGATCCGGAAATGACTACCAGCTCGGAACAGCCAAGGCTGATCACATGTCAGGCGGAGCAGGCTGCGACCTGATGATCGGCGGCAGCGGGAACGACAAGATGGAGGGAGGGAAGGGCAACGACCGACTGTTCGGCCAGGATGGTCACGACACCCTCGCAGGCGGTGTCGGCAATGACCTTCTCGATGGCGGAGCGGGCAACGACACGCTCGATGGCGGCTCCGGCGACAATTGGCTGTTCGGCGGCGATGGCAATGACAAGATATCCGCAGGCAGCGGGCATGACCACATCTACGGTGGTGCCGGCGCAGATCACATCGAGGCGGGCAGTGGCAACAACCGCATTGACGGCGGTGATGGCAAGGATGACATCAGATCCGGCAAGGGCAACGACACAGTCGTCGGAGGTGCGGGGAATGACCTCATCCGAGACGAAGGCGGCATCAACAAGTTCCAGCTTGGCGGCATCGGCGGAGCCATCTCTGACGGCAACGATCACTACTGGACCGGGAAGGGGGCCGACGAGTTCATTCTCCTTCTCAATGACCGCAACGGAGGCGATGCCGGGTGGGGATCCGACACCATCTATGATTTCCGCCTCAAGCAGGGCGACCACCTGCTGGCTTTCAACCCGAAGGCGGGCTTCTGGGACGATGCTTCCGACCTGGCATCGCTCGTGGACCAAGGCTTCGTATCCGGCCAGCGGTCCGCCAACGGCGGCGACCTGACGCTTACATTCGGCACAGGCGACGTTAGCTCCTCAGTGACATTGAAGGAATTCTTCTGGAACAACGCTTCGTACCTGTCGCCGAGTGAAAAAGTCGCCTCATGCGGAGGCACCCTTGCCTCCGCCGCTCTCGTAGGCATCCTTGAAGACGTTGTCATGGATGGAAGCAGCGTCGGCGTCGACGGTGCGGACTACCTGGCAAAGGCCCATCACTACATTTCGCAGGACTTCCTAGTCTAAAAAAGGGCACGTCATCGAGCCTTTGCCATCGGGTTTTGGCTCGATGGCGAAGGCTGCCGCTTCCGCGAGGTAGCGGTGGGCCGCCCAGTTCTCATCCAGCACCTTTGACCAATGTCAAAAGGCGATCCTCGCGAAATATAGCGGGTCGCCTTGACCCATTTGGTGTTGGTTTCGGATGAACAGCGTCGCAATGATCCGCCAGCTTTCTGTGCTGGGCAACGAACATCATCGATATGATATGGCCGGCCGCTCGAGTCGACTGGCTGAAGATGCATGTGGTGATGATGAATCTCATATTGGTCTCCACTGCCGTCATCGAAGGATTCGACTGGCGCCGCCGGAAACTCGCAGGGAATCACCGGCACGTGACAAGAGGGGCCGGCGAATCTTTGAAATCATACATCGGACATACGGCGAGGCCCATGGAATGCGTTGAACGGCAACCGTGGCTCCGAAAAGAACTCCGCAAGCCGTTCCCTATGCAGATCGACCAACTGTTCCGCGATCTTAGGAAGCTCGGACGCCGCCCGCCGATAATCGTCGAGTTCGATGGCGTCCTGCATCGGTTCCCCGTCGACGCGGAGCAAGTGATCACGGCCGATCAGGAGCGCCGCTTGGCCGAGGGCGTTCTGGCTCTGAAGCCTCATCGCCGAGGAGATGATCTCCTTCCAGTGCCAGATGCCACCTTTCGTCATCTGGTGTTCCGTGAAGGCGAAGTCGGATTCGATGCAGCCGAGTGAAAGTATTCGGACGTCTCTGCGGTCGACATCGTAACACGCCATCGCATCGACCAAGGCGGTCATGATCGGGTTGTTGGCCCACACCCCGCCATCTGCAAAGTGCCGATCACCGTTCCTATAGGTCGAAAAGAATGTCGGGGCCGCGGAAGTCGACAACGCGACATCGATCATCTTCTCCTTCCAGTCACGCTGGTAGTCGCCGTGATGGGGAGTCTTGAAAAGATGGACCTCGTTGTATTCATCGAATGACGGGATCACCAGCCGTCGTTCGGCATGGCCTAGAAGCCTCTCACCGAAGGTGTCGAAGAGATTTCTTCGCAGAGCTTCTCGCTCGTACTTGTATCGGTTCAGGTTGCGCAGAAAGTGCCAGCTTGATTGGATCCTGCGCAGCGTCCGGCTTCGATATTGTCGGCAGGGAGGGAAGATCTCGCTGCCGTGTTCCATGTAGATCGCGAGGATGTCCTTTGCTCTGAATCCGATAGACAGGCCAAGCGCGATTATGCCTCCTGTTGAGGTTCCGGCGAGGTAGTCGAAGGACTCACCCGCGGAACGGCCATTGCAGAAGCGGTCCTCGCATAGAGCCAGAACCGCCGCGGGAAGGATTCCTCGGATACCGCCGCCGTCGATCGACAGAATGCGCATGTCGCCAGACCATGGCAGCGGGGGACGAAGATCCTGCCTCGTACCCTCAGACCTTCGCGATCTCGGCTTCTGCGGAGCTTCCTCCCGCATCGCCTTCTTCTCCTTCGTGCCGCGCTGGACCGAACCAGATGTTGCTCACCCTCCAGGCTTCGTACCAATACAGCCACGTGCTCGACCAAGGCACCGTCGTATCCGCCAGATGGTCGCAGATTGACCACTCGTGATCCGGATCGAATAGACAAAGGCATGGATCGCCCGCGGTTGGATCACCCTTCGGCCAGTAAACGTGAGGGAGGTCGCTATCGGCGTTCGGAATCAGCTTGGGGCTATCGATGAAGACACGGGGCTGCACTCGCTTGACCGTCGTGTTGTCGAGCAGCCGAGGGACGCGATAGAAAATGCGGATGCGGTAATTGGTCTTGTTCGGCCGCAGGTGTCCAACCCACACAGCGGTCCGATCATCCTCTTTCGTAACCTTCCAGTCAGGCAGCACCGCGCCCATGCGGGCGATCTGATCGTCAATCGACAGGATCTTCAATGAAACCGCCCATGTCTGTATTCGCCCTCGCCGGGATGATCAGACCCGTCGAGAGAGCCGGTGCCGCGAGTGCGCTCTTTACCGCGCCAGACTTGGTGATCCCCAGCAGGTTCTGACTCGATAGCGTGCCTTGGCCCCGATAGTGGTCCTCGAAGGCGCGATCCGCTGGGGTTTCTCCGAATAGCTCCCGTAGGACGTTTTTCAGCTTCTGCGGATCCCATTCGGGCGTTCGCAACGTCCT
>Ga0102593_1000696_pt1 | contig 47515 bp, 40 predicted proteins | sample AraplaCol_mMS_r2_2_FD_76862 | JGI IMG/M metagenome (GOLD analysis project Ga0102593, IMG submission 76862) | Arabidopsis root microbial communities from North Carolina, USA - plate scrape MF_Col_mMS_r2 (SPADES assembly) (version 2) | ecosystem: Host-associated > Plants > Roots > Endosphere... | reverse complement strand
CCTTTTTTTTTGTTGTCCTCTGTTCCCTCCGTTTTGTCGGTGGCCTTTTGGCCCCCCCCCCCCCCCCCTCCCTCCATGCGAGATACGGCATGAACGGGACCCGGCAGTCCCCTCCCAACACCGTCGATCCCCGACCATTCAAAGTCTCGACAACGCAAGGATCCCCTTGACCGTGCACCAAAGTGATCTCAGCCGACGCCTAGCTCCGAATGATTGGGATTTCAGCCACTGCCACCGGGATGGTACCTGGGTAGTCGGGACTGAAAGCTGATGCAGCTGTGCTGTGCACAGCTGCATCAGCTAATCTTCGGCATCGGGCCATGTCCTTCCTGTCTTCGGTCGATTGCCTAAGCCGGTGCATCACGTTGATTATGATTAACTGCCACAGTATAACTATCAGTACATGCATAGTTAACTACTGACATTTACTCCGTATACTACTACTACTGTAGTTCATAGAGTGTATTATAGTATATCAATTACATGATAGCTCAGTAGCTTACACTAATACTGCACTTACCTCAATCCTGTATACTATAACAGAGTATATCCACAACTGCTGTACTATGTACAAAATTCCAACAGATTTACGTTGAGACCAGCTTCCCCCTCGAGCAATGCAGAGCTGCAGCTGGCTGAAAAGGTTCATGTTGAGAAGCGACCGCGCTGCAGCTGCGGCTGCGCGGGCCTTGTACCACCGCGTATTTACCGCCACAGAACCGTTTTCGGTACATGCTAGTACTGTACGGTATAATTGGACTTCCACTTTCGCCCGTTGCGGCGATCGACATCACCAGACCTCATACTCTTTGCCACTGTTCATTGTCAGGCGACACTGCTGTCATCCCCATAGTGACGTCTTCTAGCCTAGTTTCAAGCTACATTCGAGCTTTACTCTACAAAGTGTAGACCCCGACTACACGAAGTTGTATGGATGAGTACTTCAAGCTCGGGGACAATACTGGAAAGTGTCACCTTCCGGGCCGACGTAATTTGGAGCCACGAAACAGCCGTCATTCAATTCTAATCCGGCCCCAGATCCCTGGTCATCATCATTTGGGTGGTTTGTAGGTGAATCTACATATACTAACTATGCTTAGTTACTAACTATGCTGTATGTACTCTACATAATTCCGAGTGGACCTTGAATTTCCCTATATACCTGCACCAATCGTATTGTTCCTGAACCGCTGGGTTTTATTGCGCCTCTGGCATGGAACTGGATTGATTGTGGCTCGGACCCAAGGGGCATTACTCTATTTATCACGGCCCGGTCTACTGAGTACATACCTACGGAGTACACTAGTACAAATATCTCGAGGTGAGTTACGAGGGAATCTCTACGTAGTTCTCCGTAGTACGGAGTACACATTAACATAGTAATACTGTACTCCGACTGAGACTACAGTATTTCTGTCGTTATCTCATAAACACGTGGGCATGATACATTCCTCCGTCACATACCAAATACCAGAATCAGAATAAAGGAGAGATTTACTCCGTTCCTCTTATCCTCTGGAACTTCCCATACACATATTCACATCTGACTGGGTGTAGGTCCAAGGAATGCCGACCCAAATTATGCGAATCATGAATTCCAGACACGGCTTATTGGCCATACTACCGAGATTGGGTTCCAATTTTCTTCTTGTACAGACAGTATGGAGCTTCCATGCCTCTGAGGGATCGTTATGATTCTTTTCTTTTAACCCACTGCACTAGCAGAAAAGGATCTGCTCTTCGCCGACGATCCAAATATACTTGCCTTTCCCCGGTATGCTGTGGGATCTTCCTAAAAGATTATCGCGTCACATCGCATCGCATCGTACCGCACCGCGTCTGTTTGCACCGAGTACCAAACTCTCATGCCAAAATGAATCCATACCTTTTCGGGGAATGTTGGGCTTTCTCAATGCTGTATAGCGTGGGGACGGCCCATCACTCACGTCACTGATCCATCTCGACATGACTAACGCTAACTACCAACTATCGATCTATGCTTACGAGGTACATACTTTTTTCTGTACACATGTCACATGGTGAACTTGCCCTAAACCGATACACAGTTCATGCCCTAATTGCTACATCTACGGTGTACAGTCTACTCTGTTTACAATATCCTATCCATAGTTTATGTAGTCATCCACTTTTACTTAGTAGTTCATACTTCTTTCTTCCTTTCTCTGTATAAACCACAAATTACCGAGCTTCGGTTTAGACACAAGTGGAACCATCCACATCAATTTCAAGGAAACTAGAAATTATCGCGCAGACGAAGAAAGGTCCGGCGACTTTTGGATACTTCCCCCCTCTCTCTCCTCTCTGGGGGGGGGACAAATCTCGGGCCCCCGCCCTCGAAACTGTAAATCCGCGGTTGTTGACTTTGTTCCTCCCGTTCATTTGATGGTCGATGGCCCCCGCAGGAAAAGCCCGGGAGGTCAATGCAAGTCGACAAACCCGGAGGACGGACGAGTGTCAACGGCCGGGAGTGATGTCAAAGTGGGATTGGGCACAACCATACAACTGCTCGGAATACATAATATGGGGAGTACATAGCATCGTATATGTACTCCGTACTCCGTACAATGAAATGGGGTTCCCCATCTACGGAGCACTGTCTTACTTGCTACCTATCAAGGAGCTGGCTGCTCCATACTTAACTAGTACATGCATAACTGGGGCCTATTTGCCCGTGGGAAAGGGTTAAAAAAAGAGCCCCTCTCACCCAAAAAAGCGCACTCATTGTAAAGTGTACATACAGCACATAGTAGTACTAAACTAGGTCCTGCGTAAGAGGGCGATGCATCATCCCCAGCCACATATCTCAGTGGCAGTGAACTTTCAACTCACCGAAACTATTTTCAATATCCTCGTACTCCGTAAATAAACCATCACTATCTAAACCCTTAGTTTCTCCCATACTCTGTCGCGAATAAATCAAACCCCCGGAAGTAAAATCAGCAGTCTAATCCCGACATCAAGGAAATAAACCCATCTCAACCTTGGATCAAGCCCTGCAACTGGGTGAGTGGAGTCGCGAAAAAAAAACGGGGACGGTAAATGGGCGATGGTCCAAAGAAAGGACAGAGAGACAGGCAGGCAGAAAATGGAATCCGCCGGTGACCAGCCGTGGAGTAGCCGAGTGGAGAAAATAAGTTGGAACGGTTTGCTCTCTCCCACTAGCAGATACATTAGACCTTGTCCACATCTGTACTCCGGAATCTTTGGCCCATCGTTGGAGGTTGGTTTCTCCAGTAGCCCCTTTCCGGATCCACCGGCCAAGACCACACACAAGGCGCGGATTTTGGGGGGAAAAGATTCGGTTGTCTCGTGTACTGAGTCGTGTCAGGTGATTGAGATGGAGTCAGGTGATACGGTATTCGGTGGGATGCCGGATTGGGCTTTGAGTTAGGCGTGATTTCTGTATAGTTTAATGAGATGTTTATAAAAATAGATTGACTGTCAAAGAGATATATGCTCACATGAGTCAAGCTGCTACTATTGAGAGGTAATTGGGGTAACTCTGGAGGGTACTCATGAAATGTACATAGTAGTACATGTGTGCTGTATGTAATGCCGGTAATACAAGTCACTAAGATCATACTGGCTTCAGTACAATACATATACTATTCGATCAGATTACTGTAGTTGTTGGTGTAATTGACGAGCAACCTGGGGCAGAACTAAAGAGCAAAATCTTAAGGTCTACTACGAAAAACTTACCCTACTGATCTCGCTAATCTGTACACATGTGGCTGACATCTGCCATGAATATTGCAGTCGTCACTAGCTGACGTACTACTCAAGATATTCAAACCGATAATAAGCAGATCTTCAAAAGTGATAATCGACATTACTACTAGCGCTTCAACTTTCTTGTCTTTGTACCATTAATCCTCAATAGACATCGAAGAAACAATAGGAGCTCAATAACCCGATTTTCTGCTCCTTTACGAAAGATTGCATTCAATCAAATGAACACTCAATATGAAGACTCTTGCTTGGAAGCCATTTTCCATACACAATAAAGTTTCCCTCTTGCTGTCAACTAGTATGTACGAGTAGTTGGTGACCTCTATTAGAGCGCGACAATTCTGCTTCAAAGCACCTATATCCAAGGTAAGCGGTTCTCTATAAGACGCGGTTTATTAGACAGCCTAATACAAAACTTGCAGTCATGTATATAGAGATAGTTCAGGTGTATCAATATGAGCGTGCGTGGTTGCTTAAAGACTCTGGGTTAAATATTATATCCCGAATGAGAAAAGACGCAGGAGGAAATCTCATTTCTTGTTCTGGTATAAATTTGCCGCGTTCGAATTTTGGCCACGCCCAGTGTCAATCTATAATGACTAGAATCTCCTCTTTTGTTTTTGAAGCTCATCAAAATTGAAAATGTAGAGTAAATAGCCATTGTTCTTCGGCTTCGAGCCAAACAGGATGAAAATTTGAGGCTTACGTATAAGGATATCATCTCAGGACCTTGAATATCTAGGACACCTCGGCCTCGACAAGTTACACTTTATCCTCAGTTAACATGCAAACCTTCGTACAGTGTAATTTACAGGCATTAAAAAAGCAAATGGCAAGAATCTCTGCTACGTCCCCTATTTAGGGAGAGTTTCAGTGTACAAAAGCTTAAGTATCAGCTTCGCCTTTCCCTACACACTCATGACCTGATCCGATAAGTTTGTATAGCATCAAGCTTTCAAAAGCCATACACTAAACTTTTCACTGAAAGACAGCCGAAAAGGAATATACTACTATAATGAAATAAATGGATAGGTATCCAATCTAGTGCCCCCCAGCATGTTGTGACTGTTAGTAGTATATATCAATAGAAGATGAATTGAAAAACCATTTGGCAGATAAATGATCGTTTTCTCGTCTTTGATCAGCAAATATATCCTTTGAATGTGTACTAAGCAACTGAAATAGTGATCTTCATAAATATATAAAGGAATGAGACGAATAGTTCGACTAGGTCCTCGGAGGAATTAAGTCTGCAGAATAGGGAGCTTCCAACGGTAGGAATTATCTGGTTTGCCTAAAGCATTGATTGAACTATTTAGTTTTAGTAAAATCTCATGGACGATTCGTAGTTATACATATCAGTGTGATCCTCTTTGGCATGATTCGAAACTCGTTTTGTTGACGTCTGAATTTAATATCCCTAGATACACTGCATGTACGCTGACTCGATTAAAGTACAAGGCTAGCCTATAATTCATTCATACTGATCTGATAATTCGAAAGAGATTGTTTTACATTGGTCCGTCTATAATGCAAGAAACCATAACCACGACACTTAAGCGTCATACACCTTCCACCCGCAACTAACCCCACGGACCCGATCACGAATTACCATGAAAGAACGTCACATAAAAAGAGAAACAAGACACGGACCAAGAGATCGCCGGTAGATGCGGGATAAAGTTGTTGGGTGGAGGCGAGGCTATCGGAAAGGGGAAAACGGAGTGTGAATCTATACAGAAAAGAACAAACATTTGGAATCTCCATGGCGCCAAACAACTGCCGCCTACACCAGTAACCCGTATCAAAAAGGTTATACCGAGGAAAAGTGACATGCCATGCCATTCCAGAAATTGGGTGAAGAGTGAAGAACTAATAAAACAGAGAGGTTGAAAAGTGATTAGCTCGAGAGGCGTTGATCAGATGCACCTGTCTCGAGAAGGGATTATCCCCGGGTGAAGAGGAGTTTAGAAGGGAGGGGGGATCATGCTGGCGGGGTCAGCCTTCTCCTGCTGCTCCATCAGCTCCTCACCGGCAATTTCCAGAGAGACAGCAAGGCCGACCTTGGCCGTTTGCTAAACGACAATCAAGTTAGCATTCAGAACTCGGTTGAAGGTAATATAATGGGATAATTCGTACCTTGGCCTGGTCAATCTCACCAGCGAAGCTCAGAGAGATGGGCATGGCGATGCGCTTCTCAAGCAGGCAGCTAACCTTACCGGTGCTGTCGACCTGAGCGCGGAAAGAGGAAGCACGGAAGTCGTACTTGGCACCGATGGAGGTGGTACCGTCACGGCTGGGACCACCCATCATCATAGCAGCAGGGTTAGGGGCGAATTGGAGGTTCATGTCAACACCGGCTTCAACGCGCTCGGAGAGCTTGCGCCAGTAAGTAGCGGCAAAAGTGCCCTGGGCCTGCAGCTGAGCGGTACCGATCCAGTCGTCACCCTTGTATCTGGCGGAGTAGGAAAGAGCAGTCTCGGGGCGAGCGGTCATACCCTGGCGTTGCCAGATAGCCTCGAAACCAAGGGCCAGGCCGGGTGTGATAGATTGAAGGTAGCTACCGACGAAGATACCGGTAAGACCACCCTCGAAGATGGAAGGGTTGAAGGCCTTCAGAGAGGCAGAGAAGTCATCACCAGTGTAGTCGTTGTCGATCTGAAGAAGACCTTGGGCACCACCACCCATGACCTGGGCGTTGGTCTTGGTAACCAGAGCCTGGTTCCAGCGGTAGTTGCCAACGGCGGAGAGGGTGCCATCGCTGCCGAGGTTGCCTTGCATGAAAACCTATTGGGGAAAAAAGCCATCCATTAGAATTGCTCCTCAAGTGCTATCGCGTTAAAGCATTGACAGAGATGGGAAATTGCTTACCTTGGGGCTACCATACATGGCGGAGAAGGCATATGGGGGAAGGTTGCCAGAAGAACCCATGGAGAACGCGTGAGAGACACGGAACAGAGGAGTCATACCGAAGACCTTGGTCAAGTCTGCGCGAAGGCCTGTGAACATGAAGTTGGACAGGAGAACATCCTTTTGGACCTCCCTCGCGATGTTATCCACGGTGCCGGGGTTAGGCAGGTTGAGCATCGCCCTCCGCTCGGAGAACGAGTTGTATGCATCCTTGATCGCAGCCATAGCAGGGTTCTCGGCAACGAAGCCAAGAGACGATGAAATATCGGACATTTTGAATTGGTAAAGGATAGGATTATACAGGTGTCGTCACGCGATGGCCGTTCAACGGAGAGGTTGCGGAAAAACTGAGGATGAAAGCGTCAAGGGAGAATGAGGTATTGAAGTCAGCCCGAAGAGTCTGGGACGAGCAAACGACACAGATCACGAAAATAAGAGATAAAGAGAGCTGAAATTGATTCCGCTCGGGGGTGAGTCGGGGGGTTGATTTGAAGGAAGCGCGGAGCTGAAGTCTTTCCGTGAAAAATGCCAGTTCCTTTTGGCACTTTTGGCCGCTGCCGCCTGCCGTATTAATTAGGTAAGCCGGAGCTTCGGCTACACTGTGAGGAAGTGGACAATATGAAGGAGAATTGAAGTATATTAAAGAATATGACCTTATTATCAATAGAATTAATCAATCAGATGAGTATTTTTGGATATATTTCATATAAGAAGTGTATGTAGTGGTACTACTTATATGCTTGTTTACTTGCTGTTTTCAGGGAGGACTGATGGGTCCGATTATCTACTGTTATCGCTCTATACCGCTTTCATTCATGCCCTGCTTTCCATCTTCCTTCAACTTTCTTTCCAGCAAGGACTTGCCTTGAGGCAGGGTATCTACAGTTGATATTCCATCTGTTGTCTACTACTAATATTGTTTGATCTAGCTTGGTACTTCGGTATACGAGTATATCAAAAGGACCCCATAGCTAGTTTCCCGCTTCGGTCCTCTTCAGCCCCGCCACCATGGATACCTTACTGTAAGTTCTCTGTTCTCAATTTGATGACTTGTACTGGTGTATTGTCACTGTTACCGCACAAGAATATGACTGCTACGGAGTACCTGTCCTGTCGATATTGTCGTCGTCGGACAACGCTGCGTCAGAAACATGCCACTGACGTCAATCAGCACTGCAGAGATCGTGGCCAACTCGCCGCAATTCAGGCGCAAATCATCAATTTTCGTCGATGCGATCCACGATCTACCTGAAAAAGCCGATCTTGCCCCGGCTCAGCTTTATAGTACTGAATCTGGCCGGCTCTTTCACTCAGGTCGAATTGTGATCATCACCGTGGGGTTACCAGCAAGAGGAAAGACGTATGTTTAACCTCACCGCACCGTCATCGTAAATAATTTCTGTCTAATACTGAACGAAAAATAGTCACATGTCTGTGGCTTTGGCACGGTATCTCAGATGGTATGTCGTCTATACTATTCAGTTGTTAAATTCATGCAAACCAAACAACTAACAAATTCCTAGGCTTGGAGTCAAAACTAGGATTTTCCATCTTGGAGATTACCGACGAGCTACTATCCCCTTTGGTGAGGATATGCCAGATGACTATTTCTATGTGAATGGTGAGTAAGAACCCTAATCTTAATTATGGAAATTTCCCTTACTAACTTTGTTCTAGCTACGGCTTCATCTGTTCTTCTCCGTCAGAAGATCGTGCGAAAATGTCGAGAAGATATTTACCATTTTTTGAACCATGAAAATGGTCAGATTGCAATCTATGATGCGGTCAACCCACTTGCTTCTGGCCGGCGTTCGCTTGCTAAGGAGTTTGCTAAGCATGATATCGAGGTAAACTGTGCTTAGCCACTATCTTCGCGGGTTTATATTGATCGAAATTCTACAGACGCTTTTCATCGAGTCTTGGTGCGATGACGAAAAGATCATCGAGGAAAATGTTCGCAGGGTTAAGATATCATCCCCCGATGTAAGTCTGCTATCTCTAGATACTCTTCATTAACAGGCTGACAAAAAAAATGCAGTATGTTTCTTGGACCCCAGAGGATGCCGTCAAGCATTACCTCACGCGAATCTCATCACGCATCCCCCAGTTCCAAACAATGGAAGAAAAGGATTTGAACTATATCAAGGTATGCATTTCGCATATCACCGAAAGACAATTTGACTAAAGCAATGCAGATGATCAATGCTGGCGAGAGACTCATTGTGAACAATCGAAGTTTTGGATACCTGTCCAACCGCATCGTCTTCTATCTTTTGAATCTCCACATCAAATCCAGAAGAACTTATTTTGCACGAGTAGGGGATCCTCAACAAATAATCACCACGTGCAGTCTTTGAAGTTGCTAACTATGAAATAAGGCTGGCGTCTCGGACGTGGATTCATACAAAGCCGATGCCTCTTTATCCGAACAAGGCGAGGATTATGCTAAAAAGATGACCGAATGCCTAATGAAACACCGTGAATCGGAGAAACAAGCAATGATCGATCGAGGCGAAACAGGATACGAACTACGACCTTTGAAAGTCTGGACATCTACCCGACGCCGAACCGTTGAGACTGCAAAGTATCTCTACGAGAGAGGTTACAAAGTTCGACAACGGTCCCAGATGAGCCAGCTTAATCCAGGAGTCTGCGAGAAAATGTCTGAGAAGCGCATTCGGGCTGAGTTTGCCGATGAAGTCACAAAGCACGAGCTGGATCCTTATCATCATCGGTACCCCCGTGCAGAGGTTCGAAATATCTGCTTCGTAACCCCATTTAATCAGTACTAACATACTTCTACTAGTCTTACCATGATCTGGCTGTCCGTCTTGAGCCAATCATTTTGGAGCTTGAGCGAGAGCAGAATGATCTCCTCATTATTGCCCACGAGAGTGTATTGCGCGTTTTGTATGGCTATCTCATGGCTTGCAATGCTGCTGATATCCCATTCCTCGAGTTCCCTCGTGATGAGATTATTGAGGTAATTCACATTTATTCGAAGTTTGTTTAAAACTATCGACTGACTCAAGTGCATCATAGATAATCCCCGAAAGTTACCAAAATGAGGCCCGTCGCATCCATATCCCAGATCTTCCCGAGGAAATCATCCCAGCCTCGCCTGAGGACTTGAAGATCCCAGTGCCCCCGAGCGGCGTGGTTTCTCCAATGCAGGGCCTTGGTAGCCCACCCGATGGTCAGGGAACACCCCAAAGTGGTTTACGCACTCCAACTGGATATATTACCCCTCGCACTCCAAGCGGAATTCGTACTCCTCGCGAGCCCGAGAGGATCTCTCAGCAGCACGTTGAAGATGTTGTGTAAGAATAGATCGGAAAATCAACATCTCTCTTGACATGACAGTACCAGCCCAACATTTGTCCTCTGCGCTTCTAGCACATCGTTTATAGCAATAGAAATTCACAAATTTGTCAAAGCTCTTTCTTCTCGTAGAATGCCGATCTAACCTCCATGCAATGTTGAGACGAACACAATATTATCTCCTTGCTGAAGCTCGTAGTTCTCCTCGCCCTCTAGTTCCCAGTCGGCGTCATTGATCAGAACAAGGATTCCAGGTCGACTGACAAATAGTTAGTTAATAACAATCCATTGACTTCGCGTCACACATACACATTGTCTTCCATAATAAAAAGCTCCTTCCTATCATCCTTCATGACATTGTCCACCAAGTGTTTGAGCAAATACGAAATTGTCGGCTGGCTTGCATCTTCCAAACGGGCAGGAAGTGTGATAGTATGCTTGCGTTCATTGGAAAATAGAATCTCGAGTCCACCACTATAGAAATTGGTTAGACACCATATAAAAAATCTGGGGCATTGCGGCTGTCGTACGTGAACTCAACGGTAATTGAGATGATGGCGGCCGCACCACCATTCGTAGAGTCTGTCATGATTCAAGTAACTCAATAAAGGGGATAACCAATCTTTATCTGCCAAGTCCGATTCCTCGCTGTGGTTCTAAAATGAGAGTGGTGAATGTTGAAAATGAGAAGAGACAAAACGGAGGGGCTATCAACTGCGGGCGGAAGAACTTATCGATAAGCGGTGCCAATTCCACAATTATCTTTTGCGACAGCACTTTTTTTCTTTCTATTCAACGTCAGCTGCATTCACTGCGAAGGACAACTTTGTCCTTGCGAAAACCATGGCATCTGTCGCAACAGAATACATCAGTGTTGGTGGTAATCGGCACCCCGGTGCTGCTGATTGGGACGTCAAGACTGGGGTACTTGCCTATGGCGCAGACAACAATGTCGCCTTGTGGGAACCTCTGGTGGGTTGATTGAATCTCAGTCATTGGATATGTCGAGGAAGATTGAACTGACAATGACCTTAGGAATCCTCTCAAAGAGGCGTATACTCCCTACTCGTTGGCCATACCGATAAAGTCAGCGTCGTCAGATTTTACACATGCCCCTCCTCCGGGACGAGATTGATCATTACCGGCTCCGTTGATCATACAATTAAATTATGGCGACAAGATTCGGAAGATACGAGCAACTACAAACATCTTTCCACACTCACGGGCCACACTGGATCTCTGAATGCGATTGCTGTGGCGGACGGGACGGATATCATTGCATCAGGTGCCGCAGATGGCACGGTTCGGATTTGGAGAGTCAATGCACAGGATGAGTCGAAGTCTGAGCTACTTGATACCATTACAATGACACCCCGCTTTTTCCCATTGACCTTGTCGCTGCGAACTCTCGAGAGTACCAAAGACAGTCCTTTGGTATTAGCGGTTGCGGGAACCACAACGAAAGTGCACATTTATGCTGCAGAAGGGTCTACCGAGAAGCCTTCTTTCCAGCGTCGAGCCATTCTTTCGGGTCACGAGGCTTGGGTTAGATCACTTTCATTCACACAGGACAAGGAAAACAACCCCGACGATGTCTTGTTAGCTTCAGCCAGTCAGGACAAATATATTCGTCTGTGGCGGTTGCGTCGGGGTGAAGCAAGCATTGCTACACCAATTGATGATGCCGATCCGTTACTAGGCGGAATGGAACCCACGTTGTCTAACAAAGCACATGAATTCGAAGCTAATGGGTCAAAGTATTCGATTACCTTTGAAGCTCTTCTATTCGGAAATGAAGACTGGATCTACACTACTGCATGGAATCCGGATCCATCACGCTCTCAGCTTCTCTCAGCTTCTGCTGATAACACAGTCACTATTTGGGAGCAAGACCCTGCATCAGGCGTGTGGATGTCGGCAGAGCGAATGGGTGAGATTAGCGTGCAAAAGGGTTCAACTACAGCAACTGGCAGTGCTGGTGGCTTCTGGATCGGACTCTGGTCTCCAGATGGGAAGCAAGTTGTGAGTCTTGGCCGTACTGGAAGCTGGAGAGTTTGGCGACATGATGCGGAAGCAGATATCTGGGCACAGCATTTCGGTATATCTGGACATGTACGCTCGGTCAATGGTGTTCAATGGGAGCCTAGTGGTGGATATCTGCTCTCTACTAGTGCAGATCAAACGTCTCGTCTTCATGCTCAGTGGTTGCGCAATGAGAAACGATCCTGGCATGAGTTCGCTCGACCACAGATCCACGGATATGACCTGAACTGCATTGACACATTGGGACCATTGCAATTTGTGTCTGGTGCGGACGAAAAATTATTACGTGTTTTCAATGAGCCTAAGCAGACCGCCGAGTTACTTGAGCGATTGACTGGTTTCAAACAAACAGCCAAGGAGGATCTGCCTGATTCCGCTGAGATTCCGGTTCTCGGTCTCTCGAATAAAGCTCAAGGAGACGAGACCCCCGTCGACGAAGATGGGGAGGAAGGCTCTGCCCCTGCCCCTGTTGTATCTTTAGTCACAGACACCCCCCCTCTGGAAGACCACCTGTCCCGATACACGCTGTGGCCAGAGCATGAAAAGCTTTATGGCCATGGTTATGAAATCTCAGCTGTTGCTGTGAGCCACGATCGTAGGATCATTGCTACTGCCTGCAAGGCCACCTCTCTCGACCACGCCGTGATTCGATTGTATGATACATCGGACTGGCATGAGATCAAGCCCTCTCTTACAGCCCATTCTCTTACTATCTACGACCTATCCTTCTCTGATGACGACAAGTATCTACTAAGTGTGGGCCGAGATCGTCAATGGGCCGTCTTTGCTCGCAGTGATCAAGACCCAAGCCTATTCACAAATCTGACTTCAAACCCCAAGGGCCACTCTCGAATGATTCTTGGTGCTGCATGGGCTCCAATCACCTCGGATTACGTCTTTGCTACGGCTGGACGTGACAAAACTGTTAAGATCTGGCAAAAGACTGAGGATACCTTCACCTGCAAGACAACTATAACATTGACATCCGCTGTCTCTGCCATTGCATTCTTGCCTTCCATCTACCACAACTCTTTTGTCCTCGCTGCTGGAGAGGACAGCGGTGCCGTATCTATCCACCGAATTGCCGTTGATGGATTGGAAGCCCAGCCCGTGGTGAACATCGATAAAACTATTGCTCCTTCGCGAGCAATTACACAACTATCCTGGCGACCAGTGTCATCGGCTGAGGCCAATAGCAAAACTCAATTTGAGCTTGCTGTTGCTAGTGAAGATACTTCGGCACGGATATACAGCATTTCAAACATACTCTCATAATCTGTATAGAACAAAATAACAAACCAGACCAGTCACTTGCTATGCACAGATGACTTTTCATACCAACTCTTAACTGGCCTATTTATGTGAACAAGTGATAAGAAACATGTCCCAAATCTCAGTTTAGATAAAACTTTTCATTCGTATGTAAGTGAAAGAGTACTGTCATCGGTTGAAGATGGCGTCTCCCATTTCGACATTGCTGTCGATATTCTCGTATATTCATATCATAAACCCTCTATGGGTCCTGGTTGAAACTCCATTTGTTGAACGAATCCATCCTGTAGATTCAGATGCCCGCAAAACCCCACCCATGCCCGGTTGTTGAACCCAATGATTGTTGAACGGCATAATGTTAAAGCACCAGGTGATGATGCTAAGAAATAAACGAATAGAGAAGAAACATCATAAGAAAGACACAAACAAAAAACAAAGACACAAACAGACAAAAAGAAACAGGAAATAGTCAAGCAGCTGCTTTAAGTGCGCTTCTCCAATCCATAACCACCCAGTCCCTCAAGAGACTGATAAGTTTTACCCTGCGTAGACCGACCATTTCGAGGTCCACGAGCATCCAAATCCTCCTTCAACCATTTGAGAACCAACTCTCCAAGACGACTATTCTCAGAAGTCCACTGCGGAACCTGATCATGGAACTGCTCAACAGGGCCCCAGGCCTTAACCTTACCCAAATGCATATGCGCAAGATGAGTCGGCCATTGAGCAAGGTTATCCAAGATATGCGTAGCATAGACAATGGTGCAAGGTCGAGTTTCTGTCTCCCGTTTCAAAAAAGAAAGGAAGTTACTTCTGGAAAGAAGGTCCAAATCGACAGTGATTTCGTCAAGAAGAAGAACCTGCCAGGGTCGTAATAGACCCATAGCTAATTGAACACGACGACGCTCACCGTCGGAAACAGCATGCATGCGCCAGCGGAGATCAATATCAAGGATATCGACCAATTCATCTCGACGTTCTGGGTAGGCATTACCACCCACTGAAGCCAGTAGGGTTGGCACATCGATATCCGTTCGAACAATACTGTTCAATACCCATTCCACACCGAGATATGTCACACCCTCTAGACCGTGCGTGAAGGGATCCTGACCACCCACAGCAATAGTGTTGCTAGGTGCTAGACGTTTTCCCGAGAGTAAACGAAGCAGAGTGGTTTTACCGGCTCCATTTGCTAGATGACATTAGACATGAAATAATAAAAAGGAGCCTTATTTGGTTTTACTTACCTCCAATTAACAGTGTCCGACTACCCGCTGGCAGGTTCAATTGCACGTCTTGTAACCCCGCAGAGCCATCTTGGAATTTATATGAGAGGTTCTGCACCTCGATGGATGGAAGAGTGGTGTTTGCCATGTTGATAGCCCCCTAAATCTGAAGAAGATAGAAAAAAAAAAGAAGAAGAGAACAACAATTCCGAAAAGGAGAAACACAAGGAATGTAAATGAGTCACCAGTTAATTTCAAGCGTGGAAATCGTCGAAGCTAAAGAAATGACGCGGGAGTGGATGAGGTAAGGCGCGATTGGCGATAACAACATTTTTTTCTATTGGAGGGACTTCTCCAACTTTCTCCAACACTTTGGAACCCACCACCATTCAAAAAGAAAAGGAAGAGAGGAGAACAAGATGAGATGATTACGGAATGATATCCTTTCTTCGATCATTCTGGCTTCGTCAAAAATCACCTTCAGTCATGAATCCCCTTATCGCCGTCGTTGGCGCAACGGGTACAGGCAAGTCTAAGGTACATACATGAAGCTTTTCAAACTACCCCTCCACCTACATTCAGCTCTGGAAAATCCAAGACTAATAGGTACAGCTAGCTCGCGGTAGATTTAGCCTCCCGATTCAACGGTGAAATTATCAATGGCGACGCAATGCAGATGTACCGCGGTCTCCCGATAATCACGAATCAAATCCCAATCGAAGAACGAAATGGCATTCCACACTACCTCCTTAGTTGTGTTGATTTGGAAGAAGAAGCATGGCGCATTAGCAAATTTAAAAGCGAAGCTCTTAGAATGATCGATGAAATAAGGGCTCGTGGGAAAATACCAGTTTTGGTGGGAGGTACACATTATTATACGCAATCGGTTCTATTCAAGGATCAGATAGTGGGTGAGGGGTCAGAAGATGAAGATGGATTACCAGAGACATCTACAGAAACCGTCTCGACATCTACGAAATGGCCAATTCTAGACTCATCGCCGGAAGTTCTGATGGAAAAGTTGAAAGAGGTTGACCCTGTGATGGCTCAACGATGGCATCCAAAAGATGGACGGAAAATTCGACGGTCATTGGAAATATACTTCCAGACAGGACGACGTGCCTCGGATATTTATGCAGAGCAACAACTTATGAAGCAAAAGGCTGTTAGCAATGACGAAGGACTCTTACGGTTCAAGGATACTATGATATTTTGGGTCCATGCCGAAAAGGAAATCCTTAATAAACGACTGAACGCGCGTGTCGATGATATGTTGGAGCAGGGATTAATGTCCGAGGCACAGTCTATGTCAAATTATCTACAACAGAAGAAAGCGGAAGGGATTGAAGTGGACATGACGCGCGGTGTTTGGGTTTCTATTGGATTCAAAGAGCTAGCACCCTATTTCTCAGCTCTTGAAGAAGCCAACTTGAGCGACGAAGAGCTCCAAACTCTCAAGTTGAATTGCATCGAGTCGATCAGAACTGCCACTCGTCAGTATGGCAGATCTCAAATTAAATGGATCAGGAATAAACTCTGGAAAGCCATGTCCGATGCAGGGATGACGAATCGCCTATATCTTCTCGATAGTAGCGACGTCTCCCAGTGGAACGAGTGTGTAACAAAGCCATCCGAGAATATTGTCCAGTCAATGCTCAATGGCGAGAACACGCCTGAACCCAAGACTCTTTCTGAGCTTGCCAATGTCGTCCTGGGCGCAAAAGAAGACCAAGCAGGTCAGAAACCAATAACCACCACTGAATGCTTCACCTGTGATATATGCCAGAAGACCATGGCTGGTGAGGATCAGTGGAAAGCTCATTTGACCAGCTATTCGCATAAAAGAGGAGTTAAATCAGCCGCGAGGAAAGCTGAGCGCGATGCATATTTCCAGAAGCGAGAATTAGAATCCCAGAAAACCTCCACAGATGCGGGTGGCGAGGGTCAAACAATAAATTAGAAGTTAATAAAAAGCCATACCAATACCTATACCATCTATAGTACATACAAGATTGACTCCAATTTGAGAGGCAGCGAGAATTACCAGACAATCCTTAAGGTTGAGGCTGAGGTTGAGACCGCCAATTCGTGAACGTAGAGGAGAGGATGTCGCCATGGCCCGATTCTTCAATCTTGAATACTTCAATAACCGATGACTTCTCTTTTTTCCTTATCCTCCAAGTACCATCCGACTGGATAGTGTGTTTTAGCCCTGCCAGTGCATGTGTCAGCTCGTCCACAACCACAAAGTTATAAGAAGGATAAGAGTAAACCACCTACACTCAAGAAATTGAGCCGCAAAATTGATACAGATATTTCCATCCCAAGACCCTCTTCCAAGTTTCTTGACTTTACCGGGAATACTAGCCGTATCAAGTTCCTCCAGACGTCGAACAATACCATCTTGATCACGAAATCCAACAATGATCGTAGGCACACCGAGCAGAAAAGACTGTGCCCAGAATTTGAGTAATTTCCGCTCATACTTGAGCATATCTCGTTCATTACGAATTTCCGCCGACGTCTTCAACTCGACCCAATGAATTGGATCTTCTTTTCTTTCGGGTTTACAGTCCCAAACTATCATGAAATAAGTGAGTAGACTTGCACAGACAACACCAGAAAGAAGAAAAGAGGAAAAGGGAGAATTTGAGACAGAAACATACCAGCATCAACTTCTCCACCCAGAACCATGCGGACATTTCCCATGCCTGTTTTCACGACAGAACAATATTGTGCACTATTGTTCACAATTTCATTCTGGCGACCTTCGATCTCTTCTCGAGTCGTTGGATCCCAGGGTTTTGATAGGACGGAGAGAACCTCGAATTTGTATCCTGAAATTGTTAGCCAGGTTGTACTATTCAGTATACGGATGAAAATCCTGTCATACCCCAGTACATCATTCGTTCTTGTGATGCCATACCCGGAGGCATTCTTTGGTTCTTCTGGATTTCTTTCTGTTCATTTTTGTATGAATTGTTTTCTTCGATGAATCTGACTTGTATCAGCTATAATCCAGAGGGTCTTTCACAGGAGCAGAATAGCAGAATAAATAACATACATTGTGCCCTGCAAGAAGGTTAGAAGGACTTGAGTGACAAATCTGGGGAACGAGTGTTTCTCACCTGAAAACAAGTTGCGTTCATCTCGAAACTGTAGATATGCAATAAAACCGTGTCAGCAAAGAAAGACACCACAGAGCTATCAACATACCCATTCATCATATCAAAAGGTGCAGTCATAATCTGTACAGCAGAACAATTAATCTCAATCAATTGAAGAATGATATCAATCACGAATCTCACCTTCGTCATCATTCCTCGCCAAGTAATGATATCAGTCTCACATTTCTTCTCCGTATCCCTCTCAAGAGCAACAATAGTATCCAACAAAGCATCTAAATGCTCATCTGCAGAATCATTCAATTTCTGAAATGTTTCAAACCCGATATTCAAATCTGCCGGAAGATTTGGCGGATAGTAATATGCCAAAGAGCTATCGCCTAGCGAGAATTGACGATCACGATCGTAAGAGAAACATGTTATCTCCTATATGAATCATATTAATTGCATCCTGTTATTTACGGGTCCTTTATTTCATGTTCTTTGCAAGACACGACATACCCTTGGACGTCGAATTGTAGTATTTGAACCACCGAAGCGGTTCAAGGGTTGAATGTTGAACGTAGCTTGAGTCATGACTGATAATTACCACCTGGAAGATAGTAGATACTCCCTAACAATGGAGTAGTGGTGGAATATAACCAGATGCGACAGGGTGAATCTCTAGCCCTTGATTAAAGATATCCAACTGATCGCGCATAAAACGAGCCCAACTCGACTTGTAGGATATTCAAATCATTCGTAAATGACAATCCTCAATAAATATCGACCGAATAAGTCTCACCCTGCGATGTCCAGAGAATATCCCGTCAATCGACTGAATTGCAATGAAAAAGAAGTGGATGTTCCAAGCTGAGCGGAAAAGAAGGAAGCTCGTCCCCACCAACTTTCCTCCCCGCGTCTCCTCGACATTTCTTTACTTTTCTTTTCTTCTTTTCTTCCAACCATTTTTGATTAAACTACATTCTCACACTCATTGAAATCAACAATTTCAGAGTTTATTACTCTAAAAATCCCACAAAATGACCTCCCGAATCGACAAGGTCATCGCCCGCCAGCGAGAGAAGTGAGAAACTCCGAATTTCCCACCTGCTCCTCTCTTTATGCGTTCGTTACTGACAGCCACATTTTTTTTAGGATCGCAGATGGCGCTTACTACGAAGCTCATCAACAGCTACGAACAATCGCAGTACGATACATCAAACAGTCGAATTATGATGCTGCCGCTGAACTCCTAGCTGGAGGTGCGACAGCTTTGTTGAAGGCCGGAGCTCAACAAGGTGCTTCGGCAAGTGGTGGAGATTTGGCTATTATGTTGGTGGTGGAAGTTTACAATAAGGCTGAATGGGAAATTTCAGGAGAAAGTGATGATTCGGAGGGTTGGGCGAGAAAGAGTATGCTTTTTCCCTTTTTCTTCCTTTGCTTTCTTTCCAGTGATGGTTGAGGGGCTGGTTGTAAAGAAGTCGTTGCTAATTGTTAACGCCTGACAGAGCGGTTGATCGAACTTCTACGTGAATTCCCTTCGGACGAGCCGACAAGAAAGCGATTTATTCAAGAAATGATTGGGTGGAGTGGACGATATGGTCCGTTGGAGCGAGGAGACCCTGACCTCCACCATGCTGCAGGTTCAGTCTACGCAGAGGGTATGGTTGCTTGATATCAGGGCGGGAGAAGACAAAGATTGTGAACTCGGTTCTAACTGGATAATTTATAGACAACGAGCCGTACGACGCAGAGAAGCATCTGATCTTGGGAACATCGGAGTCGGCAGAGACATTGGCCAAATTGGAGTACGAATGGTATACCCACGATGAGCCACACACCGCAGCCATTTATGCGTCGCGCGCAGTCTTCCCTTATCTTTTGACCGGAAACCTTCGCAGTGCCAATAAGGCTCTGCTCATTTTTACCACCCGACTTTCGACATCGAACCCTTCGCTTGCCGTTCAAGATGTCAGCAGCTCAAGCTCTGACGCTCGCGTGTACCCTGCTCTCCCCCTGCTCAATTTCATCAGTCTGTTGCTGCTGACAGTGCAACGGGGTAGTGCGGATCTTTTCCGACAGCTCACTGCGCACTATGCGACGCAGATTCAAGACCTGGGTCTCTGGGATGACTTCCTAGCTCAAATTGGCGAGCAGTACTTTGGTATCAAGATTCCGCGCCAGGGTAATCCCCTCATGGATATGATGAGCAATATGCTTTTCGGTGGTCAAGGAGGCCAAGACAATGCCGGTGGGAGACGGGCTGGTCAAAGGTCTGCGAAGAAGGTCGAGGCACCTCCGTCCAGTATGGAGCTGGATTAAACCCCTCCTCCTCGGGGGCGGGTTCTGCTTTGTGCATGAAAATGTCTCGCAGACGTTATTGAACATACCCAATTGAAGTCTAATGAACGATGAAAAGACATGTAGCGCATAATTGAAGTTTCGTTAAAAGGCGATATCCCTTTCAGGCTCGAACATCCAACTATCATCATCCAAAGACGCAACCTTTTTGCGCAAGCTTTCTTGTACAATGTCCAATATTTCTAGAATGAGTAATGCGTAAGCCACTGCATGAAGAGCATCCAGGAATCCCAAGACTCAGAACTCGTAATTGCAATTTGTAACTCACCATCAGGTTCACCACTTGACTGTCTATTCCTCCTCCGAATCATCATTTCAACAAGAGCAGCATCGAATTCTAAACAATATCACAATTAGCCACATCGATTCGAGAAATCATTTCTGCACTGCACGACAAAAACATACTCTCTTTATCCCTTCCACCAACCTCCGTCCTCTCAAGACCAATCTCCCCAGACTCATCACCCTCAAGATCCCCCAACTCCTCACCATCTTCACCAATAAGACCATCCGGAAGCGCAGGAACATCCAATTTATAACCACCATTCTTATCCCTAACCACAATCTCCTTATTCTCCGAGATTTTGATATTTCGCGCGGAGGAGGGATCCGAGGCCGTTGGCTTGAGTCTGTGGGATGGACGATTCGAAAGACCGTTTGTTCCTGGTGGTATGCTCATATTGCCATTTGGCAGGGCAGTTGAGGCATGACGACGATGGAGACCTTGTTGGAAGATGTTTGGGCGGACGCTTGTTGGGCCCATCTTGGAGTGAATGAGGGTGTTCGCGTAGAAGTGGATTGATGGACGTGGTTGTTGTTGTTGTTGTTGGGTTGAAGGGTCGCTGTGGTACAGTGTTAAGACAGTTGAAAGAGTAAACGCATTAAGAGAGTGTATTTTATGCGGTTAGGGTAGTTGTATGTGATAAAAGGAAATGTTGGTGTTATTCGACATAAGAATAGAATTGTGCAGAGGAGAGAATGCTGCGAACGGCAGAATGTCTACAGTTAAGAGGTGATATGATGTTGATAGTTACCACTTTCTCTAAGACATATGCCTATTTTCAATAAAATAGAACTCATGAAATTAGTTTAAATATCATAATTGTACTCTTAATATATTTTTAATAATCCCTATAATACCCAAAGAGTAGAACAATATCCATACTCCCCAACTGTGTGATATGTACTGCTGAACTGATAATGGCTTATCGCCCGACGCGCTCTTTTCGCGTTTTTCCCCCTCCTTTTAAATTTTCCCCTCAATTTCCCCCCCCCCCCCCCCTCGCCCATCATGACACAAGCTGAATCATCCTCAAAAGCGCAATCAGGCGCCAAAGCTGTCACTGCAGGTGCTCCTGTAGACTATGAACTTCCCTGGTCAGCATTAATCAATTCAATTCACCCTCGTTCCAGGGATTATTTCGACTAACTTTTCGCTGTTTCTTCTATACTATAGGGTCGAGAAATACCGTCCCGTCTTCTTAGATGATATTGTCGGAAACACTGAAACGATTGAACGATTAAAAATCATCGCTAAAGATGGTAATATGCCTCACGTTATTATTTCCGGTATGCCGGGTATTGGAAAGACGACTTCAGTTCTTTGTCTAGCTAGACAATTGTTGGGTGATTCGTATAAAGAGGCTGTCTTAGAGCTGAATGCCAGTGATGAACGAGGTGGGTGAACAGTGTTCTGAAAATGGGAATCTCAGAGTGCATAGGAATCTCAGTGCTGATGATCTTAGGTATCGACGTGGTTCGCAATCGTATCAAAGGCTTCGCTCAAAAGAAGGTCACTCTGCCACAGGGTCGTCACAAACTTGTGATTCTTGATGAAGCTGATAGGTAAGAGCGCTTCTCTATATCTATCATTTGCATTTTCGAATGAGATTGGACCTGAACTAACTCTGCCCATAGCATGACACCCGGAGCTCAACAAGCTCTCCGTCGTACAATGGAAATCTACTCAACAACCACTCGATTCGCCTTCGCCTGCAACCAATCTAACAAGATCATTGAGCCTCTTCAATCCCGTTGTGCCATCCTCCGCTACGCACGTCTGACCGACGCCCAAGTCGTCAAGCGACTGACACAAATCTGTGAAGCCGAGAAAGTCCAATGCTCCGACGATGGCCTTGCAGCCCTCGTTTTCAGTGCGGAGGGTGATATGCGTCAAGCTATCAACAATTTACAGAGTACCTGGTCTGGATTCGGCTTCGTCAGTGGAGACAATGTATTCCGTGTCGTTGATAGCCCGCATCCCGTCAAGGTCCAAGCAATGATCAAGGCATGCTGGGAGGGTAAAGTGGATGCAGCTCTGGAGGGTCTGAATGAACTTTGGTAAGTTACCCATTACCCATTACCAATTGTCATCGGACCGTTGTTTTACCCTTTCTAACATTTGACAGGACTCTTGGCTATTCCTCCCACGACATCATCAGCACCATGTTCCGCGTGACAAAGAGCATCCCGACACTATCGGAACATTCCAAGCTAGAGTTCATTCGAGAGATTGGATTTACGCATATGCGTATTCTCGACGGTGTACAGTCACTACTTCAACTGAGTGGTTGTATTTCCAAACTCTGCAAGATTAACATGAAGCCTGAGCTTTTCCAGCCTCCAAAGGCATAATGCCGAAGCGGAGAGGGCAAAAAGATGATTAAGAAGAAAAGATATGATATCCAGAAGCATATTCCATTGGCGTTGGGGGTGTCTTCATTTGCTTAATTGAATGAGTTGGAGTTGAATTTTGTCTTATACGAGTAGTTATAGTGCTTAGTAGTCAAAAATTCCAACGATGATAATGGCGCCATTACTCTCTCGCTCAATGTAAGCAGCCTCACTACCCTCCGAGATATTTATTAGCTGCAGCGCTGTCGATAAAACAAGGACCATTATCCAGCTTTACGGTACACGAAGTTTGAAACGAGCCTTAAGAGCTCCCTCTTTCCATCCTGTTCATATACTGTGTAACCGACCTTCAGACAGAGACAATAGCCCAGAACTTGTTAACTATTTCTGAAATGAAATGTTAGTTATGTTGAAGTCTTTGACCCTTGCGTGAATCTCGATCCTGTATCCACGACAAGTGGCTGGCTATTAGGGCTAAGGCCAAGATCATCAACAAAGAACCAAGTCAGATTGCTCTAACAAGCCTAAAATCATTTAAAAACGCCCAATCACGGACGTAAAGTCCAATTTCATCAAGATTTTTGGTTGAATAACATCAAATGTGTTCCCTCTAACCTTGTCCCACTCCGTTGATGGGGAGTGTCCAGGGAGAAATCGTGACTGAAACAAACTGGATGGTGGTAAAAAGCCACAAGACGATGTCCCTTCGTAGAATAAGTCGAAAATCCCGATTGGCCATGAAATATTATGCAATTTAAGGGGGCGGTGAAGCTAATTGTGTGATATTATTAATGACTATGCCCTCGTCGATTGCCGTAGAATATCCTTCTCTGTCGTTCTCAAGCTAAGAGTCCTCCGTTCTATACAATTTTCCAAATCCAACACTTGTCATACATTCTATCCGCCAATAATGAACCCAAACAGCCGCAGTGGACTTCCTCCAGGATATAGTCTCCACGACGGCTATGTCTCAGTTCCAGACTATCTCCACCTCCGTTCAGTATCGGGTCTATCATCGAAAACAATATCACAAGCAAATGCTGTCTCAACGGGAAGTTGGTACGGTTGCTATATAACGTACGAAGAACCGGGAAAAGAATCATTGCCCATTGGTATGGGAAGAATTATTGGAGACGGAGGATGGTATTTTCATATCGCTGATATGGCTGTTCATCCTGAACATCAAAGAAAAGGACTTGGGGACGTCATACTGAAAGCACTTCTTTGGAAGATTCATAATGAGTCTCCAGAAGATGGTGAACCATATATTACTCTATTTGCAGATGAGGCTGGGAGAAAGTTGTATTATAAGAATGGATTTGTGGATTCTGCTCCGGGGCAGTTGGGTATGGCTTGGAGAGCTTAGCTATATACCTTTGAATCGGCTTGATGCGAATATTTGAGACCAGGACTATTTTTTGATATACATTAACAGCACTGTTTTTAAAATTTGTCTTTTGCCCTTCCCCTTTCACGGCTTCGCGTGGATTGTTGACTTTCATATTCCATTCGATCCGTGCAGAGACGGATATCAGTCTTCAGCTGGCAGTAGAAATGAAAGTGCCGCATGTGTTGCAGCATATGATTGAGGCGAAATATACATGACGGTATGTACGTATCTTTATACACAATTTTGTTCTCGTGTTGTGCAGTGAGTAGACTAGTTGAGGGCAATAACTAATGACGGCCCGAAATCCAGAACTTCACTCGTCTAACCTAGAGAAATGTATTATATCAAGATCAGAAGTGGACTTGCAAGAAGCTATCTCACTACTAAGGTCAATGGAAGACCCTGCAGATAAGCAATATCTCGCAGAAATATGCATTGGGTGGCCAGCACGTCTTCGCATGTTTTTTGGAGCTGGCTATCAGTTGAATAGAATCAAGCTTCTGTCCCACGCTATCAGATCCCGCTGTTATGAATCAGTTCAAGTTCTATTGAATGACAAGGATACAGTGATAGACGTTGGCCATGTTGAGCTTGCACGTGAAATCGCCAACTCTAAGACTTTCAGATCAATAATGCATTCTTTGGCCGCAAGAAGAAGAAAGCTGCAAGATTTAGCCGAGAGAAACTTGCCAGTTAATATACAAGCCCAACTTCATTTGCCAAAGCAGGGTGTGCTTGACACTAATGCCAGAAATGTTTACTCCGAGCTCAAAGCATCCGGTATACATCTTGATCCATGATTGGAGGTTTCTCGATACCTGATCTCTGTGTATGACTAGATTGATCATGATATTGATGCTGCAAAAATGCTCTTTGAGGCGGGCTTCCAGAGCTTCGAAGTGGAAGCAGCAGCGTCGCAAAGGGTTGACTACGCTGATGCGACTTGCAAAGTACCCTGGACGTCCAAGAACCCTTCGAAAAGTATTTTAGATTATGCTTTTTCTTATTTCTAAGGGGGCTGATCCCGATAGAAGACGACGTGAAGATGGCCGTACGGCAATGCACTTTCTTGGAGGCGTTATTCCGATGGTTTTGGTGCAGTTTGCGATGCAACAACTGGGAATACTGACTTCATTCCTTTCCGATTGTGATATGATCATCCCATCAAAGAAGCTAAAAGCAATGACCGAAGTTATAGAACAAGAATGGTCTCCATTGAGCCTCAGGAGCTGGACCCTTTTGGAGACTGTCTTCGTTGATTGTCACAATGTTGCATGCTCGTGTGCATACTCAGAACAGGGATATCTTCCAAGGACATGTTTCTTTCGTCGGGAACTGGTTACGTGCATGGGCTCTCCACTCAAGACCCAAGCTATAGCTGAAGTAATTCGTTTCCTCGGCAAGAGGCGGGATCCTGGATTGGTGAAAGACCTCGATGATGCACTGGCCCCAACCGTCCTCCGTATCTGCATCTTTGAGCACTTGGAGCTCGCGCACACATGCTGCTGGATGGACAATAGACACTATGATTGGGAGAGGGCCGAGCAAACAGAAATACGAGATGACATCTCATATATCCTTGACGAGCAGAGATCCTTGATCGAACAAGTTGAGGACCAGACTACTTTCTTCTTGTGAAGGTACCATGAGATGGACCTGGGGCTACCAGAATTTCTACTCGAATACTGGTCCGTCGAGATCACAAAAGACCCCAAAACAGGCGATGAGGAGAAGATGCGGGAATATGAGCAGGAAGTGGAGCAAGTCAGGCGTCTTGGTGTTGTGTTGGATGAATCATGTATATAGGCAAAGACAAAGTCTTACCAAACAAGCCCGGGGTCTTGCCTTCAACTGTTTAATTCCCACAAGCCAGGCCGCGCTTGACTTCAGGCGGAATGACCATGGCCTAGGAGAGTCAAAGCAATAATAGACTCGACATAGAAACCGAGGCTGATATTTATATACTATTTTAGGCTCTGTCGAGTGAAAGTAGAAATGAATATCTGGAGTGGTTATCCATCTTGGGCGAACATTCTCACTTATTGCAGCCTACTGTAGTCATACACACCTCGAGTGCGACATTTTCAAAACAGCCTGGCGCTAATATATGGGAGTTTCTATTGCCCCTGTTTACTCTATTGACCTACGGCGATTTGGCTAGGGGGTACATGATTGGATTGTAGATCACCACACAAACCCATGCATTGACCATATACGTTGGCTACAATTGCTGTATATAATACCCAATACCCGGCTGTTATCGAATGTTGGAATGTCAAGGCTGACACAATTGCCCGGGGCCTAGCCACGCACAGCTGCAGGTATAAATCAGTCACCAGCAGCAGCATTAGGCCCAGCAAGAGAAATCCCCCCGAAACGTCTAATATAGCCCCGTGCTATTGCATGCAGCGCTGCATAACAGCCAGCCAGTATTTCCCAAGTCCGGTGGTGCTCTTGTTTCGAACTGAAGTATTCAAAAAATCATCCTTTGTTGCAATAGATTATGTGCTAAAAAGTCCGTTGGAGTAGCTTGAGACTTTTTTAACGTAAAGAATCACTGATACATAGTTGTCTGAAACGTTTATGCTCGTACACAGATCACTTTATACGTGCCTGAGCATGACTGAAGCTCTTGGCCAAGGTCCAGCGATACATTATACCATACCTTACAAGACCAATTCTCCACTGATACCAATGTAATCACCCATCACAAAATATGCTCTCTCAATTCGCTGCGTTGAAGCTGCTTAGGCCTCCATAAATGCCTGATGTGACAAGGTTCCCCGCGCAATCTGGTGCGTACACATGTACTCAGTCACAAGAGCTTTCTAACTTCAAGATATAAAAAGGGACTCGAGACTCACAACTTTTGGCAACCCGTCATTCACATCTATTCTTCTGACCTGCCTGGCCGAATTCCTAGAACAATCAAATCTTGTGAGTGGACCCTTCGCGATATCGTATCTGCCAGTATGTTACTAAACACCGACAGGCTTCTGCACTTATCTTGCTCAAGATGTACTGTGATTTCTGCCTGTCGACAACTCCAGAGAACCCGTGTCCAAAGTGCTCCAAGCCAACGAAATAAGTAGGCAGTACTACCACACGATTTTATTCGAATGTCCCTTCACTAACACAGAGCTCTCCGCAGATATGAAGAAGCTGCTCGGACACTATGGAATAACATAGTTGTTTATGAGTTGGAGTTTAGTTGAAATTGTCTTATGCAGCAAATGAAAGATTAAGAATGAATACATGAAAATTCTTAGTTTTAAATTTGGCTTTTGTACTGTGCTGCACCAATGTGTTTCTCTTGCAGAAGGTGATGATAATGAACAATATGCTTAAGTATATATTATATCTCTGTCCGTACATGTAGATTTTCTCGAGAGAAGGAATGTTGTATCTCACAATTGAAATTATCAGATAATCAATTGTACTATCTCAAAATAAAAAAAGAGAGCTCATAATCTACTAACAGGCTAACAGGACTATGGACCGATGGAAGTTGAATAACAATGGATGAAAACTGTATCTACTGTCTAGCTACTGAGATGAGTGCTCTGGATGACCGAGTCTCCACGCCTCAGCACAGCCTGATAAGGCTTGGCTGCAGTTTGCTTTGCCCCTAAACTCTGGGCAAAATCTACCTCTCTCACATTGAGGCTCAAATTGGGGCAAATGACCGGCCAGCCCTGTCTATACCAATGCCTCTTTTACGAAGAAAATTGATAAGTGTATTGAATGTTGCGTCATTCAACCATGAACAATTGCGGCTTCTGCCGCTTTTCAAAAATAGATCCCTTCAGCTGAGTCTATCAAACCTTCGCCAGTCTTCTCTGTTCCCCGATCTAGAGATTAACACCCCCCCTCCAGTCATCTGTGTGTTGTCTCCTTCGGCCCCTCGCATGCGTATTTGATGAATTTGATGAATCCGCGCTGCCACAGAGGGCTCCACTAATATCGCATTTGGTGGTAACCCTGTCACCTATCCAAAAGGGGTAAACGAAGATGTCTGACCCCGCATTTGGCTCTCAAGCATATACAGCTTGAACATGGTCCTCCCTGCGGAAAATTCGAGTTGATTGAATAGGATTCGCTACACAGTAGTGCCTTCTCCACGTATATCTGAAACCCGTGCATTTCCTAATACCCTCGCACCTAACATGGGTCTGTTGATGCTACGTCGGTTGTTGTAAAGGTGAGATAAGGCATAATATCTAGACTGCGGCACGGTTTTGGTTAGGGCTTTAGGTTAACCGCGGGTTTTGCGGTTAGTACCAGTGCAGCCTTAAATGGAACGAACTATTAAGGCTTGACATGACCATTGAATTTATGTATATGATTTTGTGAGCACGTATGCTACATAGTCATGTTTGACTTATCACAGTGTGCATATAACGCATGTCCAATGTTCACCGGCTACGTGGCAGGGCTGTCGATGGCAAATCACACATTAGTTGCCAATGTGATTCACGAAGAGCCTTTCGACCCTCATGGGAAGGCTATATTTCTTGTTTGCTATCCCACAGCCTGCAACCGCACTTGGGACATAATCAGTCTTGGAACCAACGAGATCATGCCTGCCTACACCTTCATACCTGGCATCCACATGCCCCTGTTTGAGTTCCTGGGTCCAGCGATGGTATTTTGACGTGGCCATGCTATTCTATTAGTTCGACTGTCTGCCTCAATAAAATTGAGGTTATTTCATTGGATACTTCTTTATGAGGACCGAAAAATCCCACTTCTGCTGTTTTTGTTAGGCTCTCATTCAGTGTAATCCGATCATGACTGCCTTTGATCATCAATGTCGCAGTCCATTGAGATGACTGGTCTACAGGCCGGCTTCACGAACCAAGGATAAGGCTCCTCATCTGAGGTGAAATGTCCAGCACAGGCTGGGGAATTGTATTGATATCCCAGACGCATTGGTCTGCTAGGTTTGGCCCTGCCAAGGCGGGTTTGGAAATTTGACCTAAATTAACCCAATGCTCATGTCTACTGATAGTTATATATCCCCCGCCTGCTCGACTTTGGAATCTCAGCTGTTCGAACGATTTTTTTCCTACTCCATGCAACCGCCATATACCGTGTTTTCTATTACCCAATCCACTGCATCAAAGCATTTGTGCAATTAGTCTATCTACACAACAAAAGAAAGTTTGTTTCTGATAACTATCTTCTTGTGCCGTCCTAAGTTGAATATCAATCTTATTGTAAGTATTTCTACCCACATTTTATGGTGGGAACTGGAGGTTAATTGAATATTGAGGACATCACTCCCGCAACATGTTAATCCAAGCGCATTCCTCAAATGATAAATCGGCATGTAATGCCCTTGCTTTTGGGTTCTGCTGCGGTGGATGTGCAGTAGCACAGCTCAAGCAAGGTCAAGAGCCTAATAGCCCAAGCCCCCACCCACCTCACCCGCAGCCCAGCCCAACTTAAGCAACGAATAGGCTGGGCTTTGGACATGTCCTCGGGCCTACAATGGGCTTTGGACTTTTTGTTTAGGCCAACGGCCTATCATGGGAGCCCAATTGGGGGCCACTATTTGATGGACATTGTGTTACGATCTGAGGATTGGATGTTGTCGGCCCTTAATATCTGTGTAACTGTGTGAGGTTTTTTACATAGAGACAGCGTTCTCTCAAACAGTAGTTATTTACATAACCAAGAATGTATTCCCGGTAGTGTTGAATGTACTGGAATCACATATAAGCCCGCACTGCGATATGGACGGCCGCTTAGTGAAACAACATTTACAGTAAAATTGGACCCAGAGCTGGAATGCAGTAGCTGTGTTCATCGAAATGGTCTTTATCAGTCTACTTCAGCTCGACATAAGTCGTTCGCGAACGAGCTGGAGCATCGGCGTTTTCCTGGGATCTGCAGAAAAGTGCTGGTAACTCTTAAAGAGTGTGGTTTGTCCCGGCATAAACGCTTTCCTAGAACTCTGGTTCTAAGACCATAGGCCGTTGTCGTAAACCACCACCTGCGGGGGATCACTTAAGAAATATTACTAGTAGTGGTAGTTCTTGCCAATCGTAATAGCCACAGAAGCAATATGCAAGACAAGTCACCTATGTATTTAGCGCCTACATAATCATCTGACCATGGGACTGAGGCTGAGCCCTCCTGCTGTGGGGTCGAGATTTGAATTGCAAAGTTGAAGGCTTCATATGATTTCTCGAAGATGTCCGGATCTACTGGCCTGACAACGTCAGTGTCCTTTGGAGCCAATAATTCTGGCTTTCAGATTGCTACCTTTAATGGAAATTTGAATCTCGGCACTCCCACAGGCACGTTTGCACGAAGCCCTTCCTAAAGCAAAGGTTAGATAGATTAACAGCTGAGCCTTGCCAGAGAACAAAATTCGAAATCTGCAAAAATGGCTACTGGGTAGCTATATTCCAAATGATCGCTACGACAACTCGATAAGGAAAAGAATGGAAGGAAGCTGTCAATGGATTCTAAATCAACCATTGTTCGAACACTGGTCATCATCCCATTTCTCTGAAGGAAAGGCCAAAATTCTATGGGTTCACGGGCCCGCCGGGTTCGGAAAGACAGTTCTTTGCGCAAGTATGATCGAGCATTTGAACTCTACTCTCGAGTCACCTGTCGCCGATTTTTTCTTCTCTGATGACTGTGAAAGAGAAGATCCCTTTGTGGTGATGAGATCGTGGGTATCTCAAGTAGTGTTGAAAAACTCCACAGCTTTTACCCTGGCCCAGAAAAGACTCATATCGCACGTTATTAGAGCGACTTGCACAGAGATCATGGGCATTCTACGAGATATAGTCGTGACTATTCCTGGGTGTACATTTATCATGGACGGCTTGGATGAATCCACTTGGGTAACAGGAAATCAGAAGGCCGGGGCCGGTGATTCAGTCTACGATCTTATGGGTGCACTGAGAGGAATTTTTGAAAATACAAGTACTCGACTTCTAGTTCTCAGTCGCGATGAGTTAGAAATACGGACATCACTCCAAGACAACTTCGCCCATGAGGACTTCCTTGAGCATAGGATAACTCCCACTGAAGTGCGAGATGATATTGGATCATATTCCAAGAGGATTGTCGACCAAGAGTTGAAGGGCAGCACAGAGACTGAGAGAGAAGCCATTGGCCACTTTCTAGCTGATCGATGTGAGGGCCAGTTCCTTTGGATTGCTCTACAGCATAATTACCTTCGTCGCAAATCACATTTGAGCCAAGAACAGATCAAAGCGGCGATCTTGCTCATGCCCAATAAGCTCGAGACTGTGTATGAGCAGAATTGCAAGAGGCTTGCTGAGCTCGACGACATGGACCGGCGTCGCTGTATATCTTTGTTACGTTGGGTGGCATTTTCTCTCAGGCCACTGACCGTGAACGAGATAACTGAGGCATTGCTGATCAGCGAGGAGAGTGATGAGGTCAGGCTTCATGAATTACCAACAACGATTAACGAAAGCTTCATTCAAAACGCCATATTGTTTTACTGTGGTTCATTACTCGAAATTCGGAGTCCTCAAGCTGAAACAAATGTTGGTTTAAGCACAGTGCATTTGGCTCATTTCTCTGTCAAGCAGTACTTGCTTTGCAATACACCAATGAAGTTCAGACTCATGCAGACCGTTGGGTGTTTTTTTGAGACCCTCGAAAATACACAACTTACCAAGATGTGTCTGCGTTATATCTACTGGCAATCGGTCCGTCCGGAACGGTCCCGTGAAGTCGATCGAATTCCTAAGCTCTTCTTCAATTATGCTGCAGGCCATTGGTATCGACATTTCTCTCTTGGTGAAACCCATGACGCTCAATTGGTCAAGTTTGTCAATCAATTATTTAACATCCGGGGACCAAGCTGGTCCTTATGGATAGATTGGTTCAACCTGACCAACGCAGAGGGGAAGAAGGAGCTTTCCATAATTGAGGAGGTCAGATTTGATGAAAATGATGTATGGATAAACAGAGATCCCTCCAGGTTTGGTCTGGTCCATATTCAACAGCCAACGACTGGGCATAACCCAGCTGGGCCGTTATACTATGCAGCGCTTCTTGGATTCGTCGACACAGCGGAGTTTCTTATTACGAGGCACAAAAGTCAAATCAACGAAAAGGGTATACTGGGACGAACAGCTTTGCTCGCAGCTTGTAAAAATGGCCATCTTCAGGTTGCAGAATTGTTACTAGCAAGTGGAGCAAAGTTTGAACTTGCGGACGATTTTGGATGGACACCTCTCTACGCCGCCTCAACAAATGGCCATGTTGGCGTAGTCAAATTGCTAGTCGAGAAGGGAGCAAACCTGGAAGCCGAGAACAACCATGGATGGACAGCTATAAATGGCGCTTCAACAAAGGGGCATGCTCAAGTCGTTGAACTGTTGATCAAGAAAGGTGCCAATTTCGAGGCTAAAAGCCGGGATGGATGGTCACCAATTTATAGTGCATCAACACATGGTCACCACGATGTTGTTCAACTTCTTCTTAAATTCAGGGCAAGTCATCAAGCCCCTGAGAACGAGGGAATGGCGCCTATATATAGTGCAGCTTGTCATGGTCATGCTGAGGTGGTAAAGCTACTCTTAGTCGAAGGAGTTAACCTTGATTCCGGGGGAATCAATGGATATACACCGCTTAGTGTCGCCTCAGAGAAGGGTCATCTTGAAATTGTCAAGTTACTTTCAGATAAGAGGACTAATATGACAGCTGTCGACCGCAAAAATACGCATAAGGCAAGGAGTGACGGCTGGACACCCCTCTATGCTGCGGTAAATAATGGACACCTCGAGGTCGTCAAGTTTCTTTACACTCATGGAGTGGATACCGACATTCACCAAGTAACAAATTATGGCTGGACACTAATCAATGCTGCGTCGAGCAATGGCCATCTGGAGGTCGTCAGGTTTTTGTACACTCATGGAGCGGACGCCGACATTCATACGCCTAATAATGAAGGCTGGACGCCTATCAATACGGCGTCAAGCAATGAACATCTCGAGATCGTCAAGTTTCTGTACACTCATGGAGCGGATGTCGATATCCATAGGCCAAATATTGAGGGTTGGACACCGATCAATGCTGCGTCAAGCAATGAAAATCTCGAGGTTGTCAACTTTCTGTACAGTCATGGAGCGGATGCCGACATCCATACGCCTAATAACGAAGGGTGGACACCTCTCTATACTGCCTCAAGCCATGGACATCTTAGAATTGTCGAGTTTCTGTATAACCATGGCGCAGATACCGATATTCACCAGCCAACAAAATATGGCCGGACTCCATTAGCTGCGGCATCTGATTTCGGACATCTCGAAGTCGTCAAGTTTCTATATGAGCATGGAGCTAGCTTCGAAGTTGAGGATTCCTGTGGACGAACGCCGCTTTTTCTTGCATCTGTGAGAGGCCATGTGGAAATTCTACGTGAGCTTTTCTCTTATGGCGCTGTGGTCAATACAAAGGACCGCTATGGGTCAACACCAATCTTTTCAACTGTAAAAAACGGGCATCAGTTGGCCGTTGATTGGTTCTTTGATATTCAGGGCGCTTCCCTCCAGTTGAAAGACGGCTTTGGTCACACCTTGCTCTGGTGGGCTAAAAGGTGTGGCAAAACTAGAATTGCGGATTCCCTCATCCGTCTTGCCCAAATAAGAGGCATCGAATTATGTGAGAATGATTTAGCTGTAGAACCCAGCTCGATGTCGATGGGTGAAACCAGTGGACGTTGCGATGCATGCACTCGATTGATTTCCGTTTCAAGTGCCTTTCATCATTGCCGTATCTGTAATGTTGGCAACTTCGATATCTGTCTGGAGTGTTTTGAGATGGGCACACGTTGTCTGAATAATTCTCACGAGTTGATTTTACATCAGTCTACAGCTTCTTTGTAGCATCCGTGCCATTAACCAGCATTGATTTCATTTTATACTTTGCGGATTTTCCCTTGCATAGAAGCATATGACTTCTGTCCTCATCGTAGTCCTCATCGTAGATCATTAAATACAATTTCGCCCTGGGTATCTTTCTGTGCCTTTTCTTGTATGTCGTGATTTAATTGCTATTTTCAAATAGTATTATCGTGTCAACTCGCTTTTCAACGCGACCTTTTGCTGGAAATTGCATCTATAGGTAAGGCTACATATTCTATCTCAAAATTGGAGGGTAACTCAGCACAATTTGGCAGTACAGTATGATGAATCTTGTACATCACAACTTTACGGAGATGGGGGAGATTTGATGAGGGCTGATCCGGTTACTTGAGGTGGTCTACTTGCTTATGAATTACGTTATGCAGCATTTTCGACGAAAATGAGATAAGGAGGACACTACACATTCATTAGGGGCTGAACAAAGAACAAACCCGGGTAACAACACTACCCCGCCTTTCAGCGTGAGGCAGCCAATAGTCGACCGACTTCAATTTTAAAGTTGGATATCGGAGGTCAAAGCGTGCGGCTGAAACAAACTTTGTCAAGCTTCTCTCGAGTGGCCAGTAAATGAATGATTGGGAAAAGCCCTGCAGTGGAGATAATGAAGGATTCTTTCGGGATCTCGTTAGTGGAATGAAAAGAGAAAGGAACTAGGAAATCCCACTAGCTGTGTGGAAAGTAACTAGTGAGGACTGATTTCAAATACATTGAAGGGGAGCTGAAAAATTAAATCCCTCTCTATTCAAGAGTTGGCAGATCGTGAACGTTCCAATAATATCGCGTAGACAGGGAAGCAAAATGACAGTCAAGTCGATCAGCCCGATATGAAGGTAACAAAAAACCCCTTGATCAAATAAATGTGCTGGCGAATGTAACTCGACTGATTATAGGTATGGGGTATTCAAAGAGAACTGGGATTGTCCGAGCTAGGCAAAAGAAGGTCTCTTTCCACTAGAATTAGTCCAACTTCCAGTTCACAAGATAGCCCTAACTGCACCCATTTTGACCGGTGACAACATCTTCCGGGTATATTTTTATATCCAGGTAAGGTAAGCTAGTTGAATGGTAATGTCTCGAAAAACGCTTGGGGTTGGAAATCATGTTCAGCATGACGCAACACCGCCAGTTGATGGCAATTCATCCTGAAGGGGCTGAGTTGACGATGCAAATATATCCGCAGGTTTAAAGCGGATATCAATGGTCCGAACCAACAGCGAAAGTGTTATGTAATAGGAGTGAGAGACGACTGATCATGGAATCGCGGAACGGTACCAAGAAACGGCATTTACTGATGGGTACTGACAACGGTTCAATCCATCTACATAGCCGATTGCTGTAATCCTCGTTTTAAACACATGAATTACTATTAAGGATATAGTCTCCCTTTCGGATGGTGGAAGAACTGGTTTCTGGTCTAGTTGCAACCCCCGGATCTATAGTAGATGAGCTCATAGTTATCCGGCTTGGCTATCTTGACTCGGTACAAGCAACTCTCATTATCGAAATATTTTGGTCAGGCGGGTCATGAAAATGCCAACAAGGAATAAAAATCCTGACTTGACGCAACTTCTCAGTCGTTGGTAGTAAGCCTCGTCCAGATTGTCAGCCACCGAGGCAGCCCAGGAATTGGGGGGTGTGGTGGCTTTGTTTGATGTTGAGATACTTCCGCGTGAACAGGAAATATTCGTCGAAGTTCCTGGGTAATATTTCACGTCTAAGCTTAGCTACTCGACCAATCGTTGAACGCATTCCAATTTTATTGCTATTGATGATTCTATGATCAATCGCAAAATATAATTCCTTCTATTCTCTGAGACTAACAGCCTCTCAATCCTCAAAAAAGATTTCCATAGAAGCGGACTTCACAATATTCACCCACCCCTCACCACTCACCACTGGATAAGGCCAATAATGCTACCTTGTCTCCAACATTAAATCTTCGTACAAAGTCCCCCTGGTCGTCTGGATCAACTGGTCTCCTCCCGCCAAATTCAACAATATCCCGATTGCGATGCGAATCCGAATACCATGTACACTCAAATCTATGCACGGTCTTCAATCGATGTCTGCTTCGAGCCCATTCTAGTTGCAGCGCAATTTGATCATTACGCAGGATTGCGATTGAAAATAATGACTCGCTGGTGAAATAACAAACGCAACTGGTTGTACAAAGTCTTTTACAGATGTTTTTAGAATACTTTATTTGGTGGACTTCTGCAGTGAAAATCGTTTTTCATGACGGTGTTAATTACGCGAATAAGATCGATCAATAGGATAATTACTAAAGGCATAATCCCAAAATGGAAAGATGGTAAGATATTCAATATTGTTAAGAATAATAAAACTCCAAATAAACTAAATGGCTATATCAATTTTCTCAGTTAGTAACGAAGGAATCCAAGACCAACCTCGCGCTTTTACAAACGGCTTCAAACATCTTGTAGTTTTTTGCTACTCGAGTATATCCGCCAATGTTTTACTGCCTGGTTCTGGTTCTCCCGCCCCATTTGTTGGAAGTCTCTGCGAAGCAAAGGCTAGAAACACGGCTTCCCAATGTCCATCGTCAAAGCTGAACAGTACAGCTCCGTCCGAGTAGACGCCATTATCATACTTAGGAAGGCTACCCTGGTTCATATGAACATTATGGATACCCGATCCGAATGAGGCTCCAAAGATATAAGCAGTTGCGGAGTGCTTGATAGCATTATCAAGTATAGGCCTCATCATGTCCAATACATCATTTTCACGACCTGGAATATCATGTGGCAAGACCTTTCCAGACGGAATATCCAGAAGGTCCTCCATGCGATAAAAGTCGAGACCCTCCAATTCGGGGTCTCGTGGATAATAGTGGCGGTAACGGTAGTGGCGGTTGTTTTGGTCATCGTCGCCATTATCCTGGACGAGGTGAAACCCTAGATCTAACTTCGAGAGTTTTTGGGTGATGGGATGGGAGAAGTTGGGTGAGGACCAAAACACAAGGCGAGACTCTTTACCGTTTGATTTGACGTTGATAGCAGCCCTACGCTCCTTGGATGAATCGTCGGTGAAAAAGAGTTCGATATGCGGGGTGGGTACTCCATGTCCCTCGGCATCGTATCTAGTTGGGCGGCAAGCCCAGACGCCGTAGTGGGGGACAGGCATGTTGTTTGGATCCGAGACGGGGACAAACCAGTTCAATAAGGACGAAGCTTAGGAGAATAGTACGATCAGGACAAGTTCTAATGGAGATTACGACCACAGGAGGTGTGATCGGCCCTGTTATATAGACCATTGGAGGCGCAGATATCCTTGTTGTAATGCATGAATTATTATAACCCTGAAACTATATGATCTGGACCCTACAGAATTTCGCTGTCATTGGCAGGCTTCTTATTCCAAGCTCTGCGTTGTATAGATAATTGAGTTACTATAGATCTGTCTAGAACGAGAGATCGAGGTCAGGTAGTAAGTGCACGGATGCGGCCGGTAAATCATGTGGAAACGACTATTTGCGGCCAATCGGTGCTGGGCGCGGGCCTCGCCTCAGCTCCGGGTGTTAAACCCAGTCTTCAAGGGGAAACTTGGGATCTGCGGAACCATGGGCAATCCGTAACTTGTCAGACCCGACTGATATACATTTGTTTCTTTATATTAATCCCCCTAAAAAGAAATCGATCCACTGGTTAATACCTTCGAAACCTCTGGGATAGGTATCCGTCACCAGTCACTGACCATCTGGTAGGAAAACCCAAGCTCTTGGCACCGTCACCTATAGATCGCCATCTGCCGCACGAGAGTCTAGATTAACTTTAAAAAATAAGATACCTTCAACCGGCCCCACAAATCGCCAGATGCGGCCAGGCGCCGATCTAATATGTCGAACTATGAGTTCATAGTATGAACTCCTCATTTAATTCTATCACAGTTTTGAAATAACCCCACCGCGTGATATATATCGAGAAAATTGCAAGTCTCTTTCATTCTGGCGCTTCATACTCGACATTAAAACATATATTGCAGTTTTTGACAATGACCCATGACCACATATTCTTACGCAGCGAAAAGGACTACTTGCAGTTACATGGAAGTTAATAGTTGGCGATTGGTCAGGTTAGAAAGAGGTTAGCAGCAGAGAGCAGCACGAGAAGAAGACCCCAGACTTTTCTCCCGTTTGGGATATACTCACATTCCTGTTCCCTCTCTCCAACGCTAAATATCCGCTTCAAATGCACTCATTTCCTCAGAGCGCATCACTAGAATACCGTCTTGATATTCGGGACCGGTCGCGTAAACTCCGTTGCTGGGACAAATACTTCGTTACGTCCATAAAATCCCTACTTCTGTTGACAATCCTTTAATTCGAGCAGCAGATCAAGGTGCAAAATCTATTCTAGTACAGAAACAAAAACACAGCATGTCCAAAGATAATACTAGGGATTTCATTTATTAGGATTATGAAAAATGTGCCATTCAAATTTCCTGTAATCTATTGGTTGTATCTAAGCTTCATACTTGGTTCATTAGGCCACCGAGACGCCAGCATCCTTGCGAGAGTTCGAACCATAGAGCACGAACTTTCGGTCATTGTGAAGTCAGCTGCGACTCTCAGTAAAAGATAAATCTTTTTTTTTCTCACTGCATGCAGCAGAAGTCTGCACTTGGGGTTGTCGCATCTGTTGAGTTCCCATTGAATCTAGACTGCTTGATGGGGGTCTTACGTAGTGCAATGATTATCGATTAGAATGCCAAAGGTTTATAAATATTGGAACCCTGTATCTGCCATTCTGTATTCCTTTTATCATTCTCAAACATCTAACCGAATTTTAGCTCTTCGGAAAATCTTCGATAACCATTTATCAGTTCCAGATTCATCAACAATGAATTTCCTCTGGTCACTCCTTTTACTATGTAACATGCTCCAATTTACTTCTGGCTGGGGAGATCTCGGTCATCGAACAGTGGGGTATCTGGCAGAGAAGTACCTGGACGAACAGGGCTCTCGGCTGGTAGAAGACCTCATTGCCCCGAATGAGAGTTTTGATATTTCAGATGCGGCAGTCTGGGCCGATAAACAGAAATTTCATTATCCATTTACTAGGCCATGGCATTACATAGGTATATACCGATGCTCATAACCCCAGATTCACAAGCTTATCCAAGCAGATGTCGCGGACAGACCACCCGACTCATGTCGTCTTTCCTATGAATCAGATTGCAGTACGCAGGGATGTGTTCTATCCGCTATTGAAAATATGGTTAGTGAGCAAAGTCCCTGAATGATGCAGCCTCATCAGACGAAAGCTTCAATAAAAAACCACTGACGGGTTAAAGACACATCAAGTTCAAGATCTTAGTCTAGAGAAGACGCAGCAAGGGGACGCACTAAAATTCTTAATTCACTTTATTGGTGATCTCCACCAACCACTACATGTCGAAGGAGATCTTCGAGGAGGCAATGATCTCCACGTTTGCTTTGACAATCGCTGCCCCATGAAGAAGAATCTTCACAGTGTGTGGGATACTGATATTCCACATAAACTAAATGGTCTGAAAGACAAGCCCAAGCACAACGACGAAAAAGAGCCGGCAGTGAAGTGGGCCGCAAAGTTGTTAAAGTCTCACGCATTGAGGCCCCTTCAGGCAGAATGTTTTGACACAAAAAGACCATTGGAATGCCCTATGATATGGGCAACTGAGACAAACAGACTAAACTGTGATTTCGTTTTCAAAAATGGCGTGGAATGGCTACAGAATAACGACCTGGGTGGAAGATATTATGATGAAGCTGCTCCTATTGTCGAGACACAGATTCTCAAAGCAGGGATTCGCCTAGCCGGGTGGTTAAATGCTTTAGCAACTGACAGAGCTTCATCGAGGGAAGCTTCGTCAAGGGGGTGTTTCCATGGTCAATATGGAGAGGTGAGAAATGATCTCCGTTCTTAGCCCAAGGCATCTTTGAAAATGTGACAATCTAATTTTCTTTGTCTCTTTTTAGATGAGAACAGAAAAGGAGTTATAGGCAAATCGGAATACCAGGGGAGAATTGATATTGGAAAAATTCTGTCGGCTTCAAAAAAGTTGAGTTTTATTTTCGGTTTGTGTTTTTTATCAATTTATTTTCTTTTAATTACCATGAATATTGTCTGTCTACCGGACTTCTTTATCCACTTTTCAAGTGTCACTTAATATCATAATTTATCCCTATTCAAAGAAAATTCGTCATATAGTGAGGGGGGACGACGTGAACTATAACTAGGAACTAGGTGGATGTATAATTCACGACAGATGACATATCCGGTCAGAGTCCTGGATTGCCATTTCCCCTCTTTCTTCCCGCATACAGCGCAGATTTTCATGTATCGATGTACGCCCGCCAGTCATCACACAGAAGGCTGTGCTTACGCTGTATAGAGCTAGTCCTGGTAAAGAAGAATATTTATTTTTGCTCCGTGAATCTTTAAATCTTTATCTTCTGCGGAGTATCTCATTTGTGCATTCGTTGCCACTCCCGAATCTATTATGGGTCATCCCGTAAGCTAACATAGGCGTTCCAAGGATTCTGAATACTTTAGAATAAACCCAAATCACGTCGATCATGCATCTCAATCAATTCAATATAAAACATAGGTATATACCTCGGATTACGTGCCAACGTCTGGGTACTATGTCAACCACGACACAACGCTGTCAGTCTCGAGTAAATGTGGCTTATATTCCCTCCTATTCCTTTCGTTGCACGAGTGGAAAGAAGGAAGGGTGTATGATGAGGACCCCCCAACATGTATCCACTATCGTATGGAGTGGTGAGTGACAGTCAATAATCCGGAAGTATCAATGGACACTGAGGAAGACTTGTTCCTCTCTCCTGAAGTAATGTTTTACTGGGCAAACCGAACATTCTTGAACACATCTGCAGTAACGCCTGGCTTAAAATTTGTTGGGACAAATGCCTCGTATAGCCGCCATATGATAGCTATAAAGCGTGCTGGATAACCTTGCGTGCGAAATAGGGCAGTGTGGGCGGTAGAGACGAGACAGGCGGTCTGAAAGTAGAGACAGACGGGTTATTTGGCCACACTTGTTAACAAATATCAGAAGCTAGCCCCCAAACAACCCATTACATATTAACCAATTACCTCAAATCCTGACACTTGTAATGAATTAGATCACACCCTCCCATGGGTCTAGTGTCAAGGCTCCTCCTAGTATCAGAGCTGGACGGCCACGTACCATGAATTCGATTTTGCTGGAAGCGCTAGGTGATCATCACTTGAAAATTCGGATCTATACCTTTACTATGAGATGGAGCTTTTCTTTTTTGGTGAACTTGATATATCCACACTTGAGTCCCTGAACGATGTATTTTTCACGATATCGCCATACATACGTTTACCCCTGCCCCCAGTCTTAGAAGCCGAACATAGACAACATGAATAATTGCCTGACTGCAAACCAAAAAGATTGACAAAAAGTAAAAGCCTTGACTCGCAGTCCCAGAACCGCTCAAGCTAGCGACTGTCGATCCTCAGTCCCATAGATTGGGGGCTGAAATGCCGAGGGGTATATTTACTGACTCAAGGATCCCAGGTGCAGTTTCAGAAATTTAGTGTATCTCACTCATGCTCCTCATGCTCCTCACAGGCTTGGTGGCACGATGTTTCCCCATGACAGACAGGATGAACACAACGCCCCCGATCCCGCTCTCTCCAGCGCAGAAAATGAAATAGAAAATTCCGATCGCGAAAATGAGAATTTCTTGGCCTCGGATAAAAAGACTCCAAAGTTGAGGGAGCTGCGTAATCTGCGTCCGCTGTCACGCTCATCCTTCCTTCTTGTCCCAGTGACCCTCTACACATTTTTGATACTTTTCGCCTGGGTCATGACTTGTATAATGACGCATCGTCCCATGACAGGCCCCAGCTACGGCGTGACTTCGAACGTTTATTACAGAGCTGGCCATTCTCAGAAACACCGCTATACAGCCAACGAAACATGGTACACAGCTGTTCGCTTCATCCAGGCCGGTGTCGCGGTTTTGACGCTGCCTGTGACGACGACTGTATGCTCATATGCAGCGGTTGTGTATCTTCAACACATAACTTCCCGGTCAGAACCCAACATAAATTTACGACAAATGATGAGTCTCGCAGACCGTGGCTGGACTGACCTTACTCTGTTCACGAAGCTGTTGATAAATCCTTCTAAAAGCTGGAAGCTATATGGCTGCCGATTTCTCGCATATGCTATTTTACTGCATGTCCTTGGAGGCATCATCTCTCCAATACAGCAGATCTATGGACGTGATGGATATGACGTCGAGAATCCTGGAAGGAATGGAAGGAATCGCAATGCGCTTGTGACAAGAAAAGCTCTTGAATCGGTTTCTTCGGACGAAATGCCATCAGGACTGTGGTCCGGCTCTGATACGACCTGTTTAGCTGAAGGGGATACAAGCAGCAATTGGGGCGCTTCGAATGCAACCTTCAGAGAGTTTTGCTCTCGACCGGGACTTACATGGTCCAATATATCTGCCTTACCGTCGCCATTTATGTCTCCGCTCCCCAAGGACTTCAATACAGGTCTTATTCGCCAACTTGCACCAAGATACAACTCAACAGCATCTTACAAGAATATAACTGCTGCAGAATTTCCCAGTCACTGTGCGGCACAAAATGGCTCTCTCTCATTCAAGTATTCGAATGTCACCGAGACCGACGATGGACCCGCAATTTGGGCGCTACATGCATGTATGCCAGCCGACTCGTTGTCGTCAATCTCGAAACCCACCCGCGACCGTCAGGACTTTACAGAGGAACTCTTCTTGAATGTGACTTTGAATAGCGTCATGCAGCATGGAATCAGACAGTGGGGGTTAGACTACTTCCCATATGGACCTGAATCGGAATATTTCCGTGTTCAAGTACGAACAACGGCTGGCTATTTTGAGCTTCCAAATTACATGAATGGGCAGGTAGCCGGACCCCTGTTAGGCAAGATGCCTCCAGACTTTTGTGGAAGTGATTGTATTGAACAATTCTACGAAGAGTAAGCGAAATGAGGAGAACAATCTGGGACACAGCCAGCTTGTTATGACTAACCCGTATTGTTCACAGGCTCGAATCCCCAGGGGACTTTAATACCGTACAACATCAACAAAAGGGACCTCTTTCTGATACGGTTATAGCATTGTTCGGTGAGGGATCATACCTGGCAAATCAGGCCAACGCCCCAGACCTCTATGTTACGCATAGTGAAGATGACGGTTGGACTGACTGCGTTGACCTTGTACCATTTGGTCTCCTCTTGCCATCATCGACTGCCTTGCGAAATCTCTCTAGTATCATTTCGAGTCAAATGTATAGGTGTGTGAATGGTGGGTCATCCGAGGGGGTTGACATGGAAATTGGTGAATTCTTGTCGAACTTCAGGAATGACCTCTACTCGATTGAGTATGCCTTCACTGTGGCTGCATACCTGGCGAACCGTGCTTGGCTAGAGACCAGCCGGCAGGTAGAGTCATTGATTATATCATATGATCTTGGCGAGGACTCGCAGCGGCCATCTATCTCTACTAAAGGAGTGATACTTCTCTCTACACTCCTCGGCATATTTTTAATTCTTCTCTGGGCGGCTACGATCTACGCAGTAATGCTTCCTCGCTGGACAGAGAAGCTTGATTCTTTTACGATGATGCGACTCGGAGCTAGTATCCACGAAAAAATTCCCCTTCGGCTAGCAGGTAACCTCGAGAATATCTCCACGCTGGACGAGACACCAGGCTGGATTGGCGACTCAACAGGACACGAGCGGTTTGGTCATGTTGCACTTGGCGGACCAGCTGAACTGAAGGCGAAAAAATATTTCGACTCCTACTACAGACCTGGTATTGAAAAAAGACGACGGGACATGATCGCTACGAAGGACCGCATTCGGGCTCGCCGTATAGAGCATGGAGTATTATTCAATGTCAACGATTCTTGAACGCAAGGTATTGACATTGTTTTCTATAATGAGCATAATCAATCATCAAAACACGGCATTTCAATATCTAGAAATCACTAGAAAAGATTGAACGTATAATTCCAACAGGAGATCGGATACGCAAGATCCACCGCTGCTAGAGTTGTTTGCATTTCCTCTGGAAGGATCTGCCAAGATACCTATCTTAAGTAGTACTTGAATCCCCCATACATATTTGAATATGCTGTATGTACAAATTTGTATTGGCAAAGCGCTGGAAAGTTATTATTTCCATTCCTTTCTTAATGAGGTCTAGCGTGATTTGGCATTTAGGGTTCGGGAAACAATGAATGAGTGTAGGTGGTGACACCGTTTCTCAGAAATACTGTAGTATCTGGTATCTCTGATCTCGATGGAATTGCGTTACTTGCTTACTTGCACAGGAGACGTGCCACGTGGTGCCCAGCCTGTTCGTCTAAATCTAACAGGATTATCACACCCAGATTCATCGACGTAGACTAGATGGTGTGATTTATTCTCCTTTGTTTACGATTTCCTGGATAGTTAGAATTTCTGCGACCAGTTGATCCTCCCCCTTACTTTCTAAACTCCTGTTTATATGGAGCTTATGATATGATAGCAAATTTATCTCTAACCTCATTTTAGAATGATCGCAGTATTGCAAGTAGTTTGGTTTTTAGTCAACTGTATCATCCGTGTAGCCCAACATCTCGTTTTGACCACCCTGGAGCTTACTACTCTATCTTTCATTCTAATTTTCTTCGCCACATCGTTCTGCTGGAAGAATAAACCCAAGGATATTTCACGAGCCATAATCCTAACTACAATTACTACTATTCGCTCAAAGTATCATTCATACCCTGAACAAAGATGGTATCAGACACCTCTCGATTTTCTTTCGCGTGATGAATGGGTCTGTGGCCGTCTATGGCGCTTTATACTCAGATACTGCACTATCTGCACATTCCAATCTTTGCCCGACCGAACACTAAACCTTACGATCATTTCTCTTCCGATATCTTTCTGCGACTGGATAGACAAGTGGAGGGTATTTTTACTCTTGTATTCGAGCTACTATTTGCTTGTATATTCATATTGGCTTGGAATTTCGAATTTCCTACCCCCACGGAAAGACTTATCTGGCACATTTCAGCAGTCTATCAAATCGTATTTGGTCTTGCCGGCGGGCTTAGTATCTGGTATGCTCATACAGTCATTCTTCCCAAGCAGTTGGAAAAGATTGAGCTCTTTGAATACCCACCACAACGGCAACTCCTTCGAATTGCATGGAAATTGAGAAATATTCATCCCGATCGAGATCCAGATTTGATCCTTCCTTTGAGAATATTCCTCCCAAATGTCCTTTTTTGGGTTGCAGATTGTTTATCTCGGGCATATATCTAGGTAGAGGATCTTATTGGGCTAAGAAGACTACCAGAGCATGTTTTCCAGGTAGTAAGCTGGTCGAAGTATATCCCTCATTGGTGATAGCCAATTGTATATCGATGGGATATCTAACTTCAACTTTTAATATGACGTAGGCTTTTTATATCTAGAATTCTAATACTTCTTGATCCTCTCTCTGCTTGAAATCACGTTTCCAGGGCGAAGAGAAGAAAGCTGATGCCTGACTAACCACACTATGAGCATTGCAAAACAGGGACATAATTCAATATCTATGAAAATTTAGTACATACATACACTACAGGAATGACTCGCACACTCATCCACTTGATCCAAAAGCCACAGTGCGAAGTCGCTGTTGGTATTTCTAGGGAACGGCCCGTCTGCCCATCTTCTGCACCCAGTTGTCACTGCCAGGTCGATTGAGCTTTGCTTGCCAGTTGTTCCATGATACACGGCCAAAGACGAAACGGCAGGACACATCAATGGACAAACAAAGGTTCCCCCATCTTATCTATTGCGTAATTCCCCCAGCTCCAGGGGTATGGTTTTTTCCCCCCGATTATCTCAATCTCTCTGCCAAGATTATGAGGGAAACATGGTTTAGACGGCAATACGCACGGCAAAAATGGTCATGAAAGTTCTGGAATGCGAACTGCGGCAGGAAAAATTGTTAACGCCGATAAGAGAGGGTGCTCGTGCGCGGTTGCTCGGGCTTATCATCAGGTCAGGTTCAGAAATCGTTCATGGAGATCGAAATGAGTATGGGTACCGTGCCGTGAAGTCTAACGATCACTATGAAATGCCGTAGTGGTACTATTATCTCCTCGTCAACTCTTATTATCTATTACCAACTGGCTAACACGAACAGTAGCTAAGACAGTCTTGTGTTCGTGTATCCAATTTATCCCGGTTCCGAGATAATAGATACGGATGTGCCCTTAGCCAGAGTTAAATACCAATATACATAGGCGAGTGTGTACCAAGTGCAGGTAGTAGACTATCTCGACCATATCTTGCAATCTTGACGATTGTATCCATAGAAACAAGGCCACGCCAGTTCCATATCATACAGCCACAGGCTATGCTCCATTGGAGACGATTCTCTGTACACTTTACCACCATCTTTACAATACATATCCATACAATTCCCTTGCCTATCCTTGGTCATTTCTCTGTTAGCATTTCCATGGTCGCAGTCTAAAAATAAAGGTTCGGGGAGCGTGTGGTAATTTTGTAATTGACCTATATCACCGGGCTCTGCTTTCGAATATTCATCGACTAGGTGTAGAGGAACCGGAGAGGCAGAGAATGATGTTAAACTAGATGCGAAGACATCCGTGATCAGGTAAACGAGAGCAATTCCGCACTGGGGCAGTGCAGTGTCACTTTGGATGGAGCGAACGAAGCAGAATATACGGCCTCAAGGGTATACTAGCGCTTTGCAAATGTAAAGATAGCTAGCAGAATTAGAGGGGAGTAAAGAGCAGAGGGGTAGAAGCTAAAAAGTATTAGTCGGTAGAGGCTAGACTGAAAGAAAGGTAGCCGCGATATGTGCAAAATTGAGGATTGTAAAGGAGAAGAATGCAAGGAGGTCGAAAGAGCGAGATCGACTTGCATATCGAGGCGGGAGAGGGGGGAGGTGACAAAACAGCGTTATGTGGAGCTAAACCTACGAAGGCAAAACTAACCAGGTCGTATAACTCACAGGGCCGCTGTTTACAAAAGCATAGCTATCTTAAGACTTAGTATACATTCTGACTACGAGTAGTGTAGCATATCATAGTTGCAACAAAACCTACAACTAATTTACTAGGTCTGACTAAGATACTAATAAAAAATATTAGCTATGTCCCCTAGATCTTGTGCAAAATACAGTATATCTATGTAATAGTAGGATAAGAAAATTATATCGAGCACCTCTAGTATTAGACAGAATAGTTCTTTTATTTATCGAAGGGTGCTGCAAGAAGCCAGAAGGGAGCAACGAAGGACAGCAGGTTTAGCCGAGTAGCAATGTCACCCGTTCGGGGGCTTCAGGGCGTTCAGGTGAGAAGGCTGAAGGGACTGACGAGTAAAGCGGCAAGGGCAACAAACCCAACAAAAAAAAAAAAAAAAAAAAAACGGATGAAAAAAAAAACCTCCCACACCCATTTTAGGGTTTTTTTTACCTAGCCCCAAACCATTTATTTAAAATAGAATAAATCG
>Ga0102593_1000694_pt1 | contig 47548 bp, 50 predicted proteins | sample AraplaCol_mMS_r2_2_FD_76862 | JGI IMG/M metagenome (GOLD analysis project Ga0102593, IMG submission 76862) | Arabidopsis root microbial communities from North Carolina, USA - plate scrape MF_Col_mMS_r2 (SPADES assembly) (version 2) | ecosystem: Host-associated > Plants > Roots > Endosphere... | reverse complement strand
TCAAGACCGGCGACATCGTCACCATGGACGCACAAGGGCTGATTTACATCGTCGACCGCAAGAAGGACATGATCCTGGTCTCCGGCTTCAACGTCTATCCGAACGAGATCGAAGGCGTGGTCGCCATGCATCCGGGCGTGCTCGAATGCGCGTGCATCGGGGTGCCGGACGAGCGTTCGGCGGAGGTACCCCACCTCTTCGTCGTTCGGCGCGCGCCGGGCTTGCAGGCCGAGGAGCTCGAAGGGCATTGTCGCAAGCTCCTTGCAGCGTACAAGGTGCCGCGCCACATCACGTTCCTGGAGGCATTGCCCAAGAGCGCGGTGGGGAAGATCCTTCGCAAGGAACTGCGGGCACCCGCAAAGGCGGCCTGACGAAGGGCTGCTGCCGCCAGCCTAGGCAGCCTGGCCCCCGCGTGCTTTGCGCGCGCCAGGCTGGGCTGCAGGAGGCGAGGCCATCCCCCGCATCAATGTCAGCAGGGCATGCTCGAGGTCTTGCTCGAAGTCGTACCGCAGGCTCTCCAAGCCGGGCAGCTCGACCACTTGCGCGGCAATGTCGACGGGGTTGCTGAGCGGCCACAGTCCGATGATGAGCGGCACCGCATGCCTCACTACCTGCTCAAAGTCTTGCACCGGCATGTCGGGCATGCGGGCGTGGAAGTCCTGCGCCGCGCGTTGCCGAACGGCCAGCAGGCTGCCCTTGAAGTCGACCATGCGTTCGAACGACACCTTGCGCTCCAGGATGGACGGCAGGATGCTGGTCAGCCGGCAAAGCAAGGGACGGGCGGTAACTGTCGAGGCGAAGACGCGGGCAATGTGTTCGACGCTCGCGCCGGCTTTGCCGCCGCGCGACAGCGCAATGCCCAGTTCGGCATGCCACTCGGCAAATTCCTCGACGAGCAGATCCATCAGCACGGCTTCGCTGCTTTCGAAATACCGGTAGACGTTCGACTTGGTCATCTGCGCCTCGCGCGCAAGTTCGTTGATTCCCAAATCGAGGGCCGCCGGGCTCTGCCGCAGCATTTCTCGGGCGGTCGCCAGCAGGTGGCGGCGCCGCTCCTCCTTCTGCTCGGCGGATCGCGCGCGTACGTACGAGAGGGGCGAATTCATGCGGGGATCACACTCCATTTGCTAAAAGACCGATGGTCTGTTAAATTGCAGACCATCGGTCTCCAATTTTGCCTGAAAAAGCAAGGATGCCGGCCACCTCCTGCATCACTGTCACTTCAGCAAAGGCAAGCATCATGGCTAGCAACTTCGACTCCTGGGTTCTCATCACTGGAGCGTCCAGCGGTTTCGGCGAAGAATTCGCCAGGCAATACGCGGCCAAGGGCCACCCGCTCGTTCTGGTCGCGCGTCGGCTCGATCGGCTGCAAGCCCTGGCTGAGGCGCTGCGCCAGGCGCACGGCGTCAAGGTGATCGTGGAGCAGGTCGATCTGTCGGACGTGGCCGCCATCAACGGGTTGCACGCAAGGCTCCGGGAGCGCGGAATCCCGGTGGAGATCCTGATCAACAACGCAGGTCACGGCTTGCAAGGCACCTTCCTCGACACGCCGATGCAGAGCGCCCTGGACATGCTGCAGCTGGACATCGCAAGCCTGACGGTCATGACGCGGCTCTTCGGCGAGGACATGCGCGCGCGGGGCCGCGGAAAGATACTGCTCGTCGCCAGCATGTTGGCTCAGTTTGGCGTGGAAGACATGGCCGTCTATGGCGCAGCCAAGGCCTATGTGCTGCGCCTTGGCGATGCGTTGCACCGTGAGTTCAAGCGCGATGGTGTGACGGTTACCTCGCTGTGCCCCGGCATGTCGGACACCGGCTTTGCACAGGCCGCCAAGCAGAAGATCACGCTGGGGCTCAAGCTGCTGATGATGAAGCCGGCACCGGTGGTGCGGGCGGGGATTCATGCGCTGCACGCCGGGCGGATCAGTGTCGTTCCGGGCTTCAGCAACAAGGCCGCAGTGGCGATGGTGTGGGCCACACCGCGATGGCTGCACCAGGCCATCTTTGCGCGCGTCATGAACGGTTAGCGCCTCGCGCGGCGACCAGTGCGCTACACTATTTTTCGCCTTCACAGCATCCGATCTGCTCCCTTCAACGGAGCCGCGCGCTTCGCACGCATTCACTCCATCGACAGTCACGCTCCTCGTGGACACGTCTCAAAAGCTCTCGAAACGCCGCTCCTCCGCCCAGCCGGATTCGCACGAAGGTCCAGGCGATATCGATGAGCGGTTGTTCGTCGGTTCGATGGAAAAAGGCATGCGCGTTCTGGAACTGTTCAATGAACATCCGTCGGCCCTTTCGATCGGCGACATCGCGCAGCACACGGGGATGGGCCGCAGCGCGGCGCAGCGTTTCGTCTACACGCTTCACCGGCTCGGCTACCTCGGCAAGGACGGCGAGTCGAAGAAATACCTTCCATCGCTGAAGCTCCTGGGGCTGGTGCGCGGCATCCATCGCCACCACCCTCAGCGAGAGCTCGCGTATCCACTGCTGGAGAAGCTCGCCAAGGAGACGCGCGAAACTGTGTCATGGGTCGAACTGGACGGTGACGAGGTCGTCGTGTTGTTGAACATCCCCGGGGCGCACGTCACGGCCATCAACCTCCCGGTCGGAAGCCGCTTTCCTGCGCTCACCTCTTCATCGGGCCAGGTGCTTCTCTCGCAAGCGCCGCAGGCACAGCTGGTGAAGATGCTCGATGCCCTGCCACCCGAGGTGCGGGCCCGCTTCGGCACCCGCAGCCGGTCGGAGGTGCTGTCCATTTTTCGCAAGGCGGCGGAAGAAGGGCATTCGTTCACGGAGAAGAATTTTGGCGACGACGGCGTTTCCGTTTCCGTGCCTGTGACGGACTTTTCAGGCCGTCCCATCGCGGCCCTGAACATATCGACCGTTCGCTCGCGCTACGACATCGCCCAAGTGCGCAAAGTGATTCTTCCCCGGCTCGAAATGGCGGCGCGCGAAGCCTCCGTCTGAGCGCCGCGGCGCTCGCACACGTTTTCAGTTCTCCCTTCCCTTTGCCGGATTTTCTGGCGGTCAACTCGCGCGCGGCTTGCGGGCTACCGCTACTTGACGAAGGGGCACACGAAGCGCAAGATTAATTGAAATGCAAACCATGTAATTGCATTTCAATTTCATTTCTTCTGCTCCAAGTTGAACTGTTGACGGAAAAAAGATGCCGCAGGAAACCCATTCGACCGGCTGCGTCGCCATGGCCTCGCTCAGCGAGGAAACCATCGGCGAACTGCTCGCGCGGCGTGCCCGCTCGAGTCCGGAGGACATCTACTGCTCTTTCCGCGGCGAGCGCATCAGCGTTGGACTGCTGAACCGGCGAGTGAACCAGGTGGCGGCCCTGCTCAAGTCGCAGGGCTTGCAAAAGGGCGACCGAGTCGCCGTCATGCTGCCCAGCCATCCGGACCACCTCTACTTGCTCTTTGCGCTGGCGCGGCTGGGAATGGTTCGCGTGCCGATCAACGTGCACCTGCTGGGCGCACCGCTGGCCCACCTCCTCCACGAACTCGCGCCGCAGGCCATCGTGGCCGACACCGCGTTCCGTGCGGCCCTCGAGGAACTCGGAAGCGCCCTGCCGAACATGATCTGGCGCAACGGCATCGACGCGGAATTCGATCGCTTCGCAGCCTGCGACGAGGACGATGCAGCGCCCCTCGTGAAGACCGACGAGATCATCGCCCTCAGCCCGAGCTCCGGCACCACCGGTGCACCCAAGGGTGTCCTGAAGTCCGACCGCCAACTGCGAGCCGGACCGATGGCCATCCTTCGCTTGACGGGGGCCGGGCCGGGTGACGTCTTCCTGTTCTGGGAGGCGCTGCACCACGGCTCCGGCGTGGCGGTCGCGATAGCCGCGCTGATGGGAGGCTTCCAGCTCGCGCTGCTGGAACGCTTCAGCGCATCGCGCTTCTGGGACGACGTCCGACGCCACCGGGCCACGCACATCCACTACCTGGGGAGCGTGCTGCCGATGCTGCTGAAGCAGCCGGAGCGCCCGGACGACCGCAATCACGGCGTGCGCATCGCCTGGGGCGGCGGCTGTTCCGCCAACGTGTGGCATGCGTTCGCCGAACGCTTCGGCGTCTCGATGCGGGAGGGCTACGGGCTCTCCGAGCTGATCACTTTCGTGACCGCAAACATCGACGGCCCGCCGGGCTCCATCGGCAAGCCGCTGTCGTACTACGAGATCTCGCTGCTCGCGGACGACGGATCGGCGGTCGTCGAGCCGGGCGACAAGGGCGAGATCGCCATACGCGCGCTCGATCCGCGCCTGGGCTTCCTGGGCTACTTCAGGAACCCGCAGGCCGATGCCGCCGCGCGCCGCGGCGAGCTGTTCCTGAGCGGCGATCTGGCGCACCGGGATGCGAACGGCAATCTCTTCTACGCGGGCCGGAAGAAGGACATGCTGCGGCGGCGCGGAATCAACATTGCGGCTTGGGACGTGGAGAGCGTCTTTGCGCAGCACGATGCGGTGGCCGAGGTCGCGCTGGTCGGCGTCCCCAGTGACCTGGGCGAAGACGAGCTCAAGCTGTTCGTGCGTTTGCGCGAGGGCGCGGGCATCACGCCGGCCGACCTGATCCGCTGGTGCAGCGGCAAGCTGCCGTACTTCCAGGTGCCCCGCTACGTCGAGTTCATCGATGCGTTTCCCAAGACGCCGACGCAGCGGATCCAGAAGAAGGAACTGTCCCGGAGCGTGGCGGGTGTGTGGGACGCCGACGCCGCGGGCCTTCACGCGGCCAAGCGCTGAGGCCGCACCCGGTCCAAGGGTCTCCCATCGATTTCCCGATTGCTCGACTGAAAGGAAAAACCATGATCCGAGTTCCCTTGAATCGCTGGCGGCAGGCACTCGTGATGGTGTCCAGCCTCGCTTTTTGCGCTTGGGGCCAGGCCGCCCTCGCCGACAAGCCAATCACCTTGGTCGTGGCCTTTCCGGCCGGCGGCGGCGTCGATGTGGTCGGGCGCATCCTTGCGCAGGGCATGGCACAGAAGCTGAAGCTCTCGGTGGTGGTGGACAACAAGGCGGGTGCCTCCGGTGCAATCGGGGCGCAGTTCGTCAAGCGGGCGGCGCCGGACGGCCACACGCTGCTCATGGCGCCGACCACCTCCTACGTCATGTCGGAAAAGATGTCCGGCACCGAGGCCGTCGGCTACGAGATCGCCAAGGATTTCAAACCGGTGGCCACCGTCGGCGAGCTGCCCCTGGTCATGCTCGCTTCGAAGTCGAGCGGAATCAGCAACTACGCGGAGCTGGCCGCCAAGGCCAGGCAGCAGCCGGGCAAGCTCGCCTACGGATCGTCAGGCAACGGCTCGACCGAACACATCGTGACCGAGTGGTTCCGCCAACAGGCGTCACTCGAACTGTTGCACATTCCCTATCGGGGCTCCGCGCCTGCGATGGCCGATCTTTTTGCAGGCGAGATCCAGTTCATGGTGACCACTTCGCCCACCGCGCTCACCAACCTGGCCTCGGGCAAGGTGGTGGCCGTAGGCGTGGCGAGCCCGCAGCGGCTGGACATCTTCCCCGGCCTTCCGACTTTCGCGGAACAGGGACTGCCGCAGTTCGTTGCCGCTTCGGTGTATGCGGTGTTGGCGCCCAAGGGAACGCCCGACGACGTGATCGCCACCTTGAATGCGGCACTCAACGAGACACTGGACGATGAAGCGGTCAAACGCCGCTTCGCGCAGCTCGGGATCGAGGCCGTCCGCACCACGCCCGGCCAGGCGCGCGACAGGCTGCAGAACGAATCGAGCAAATGGGAGCAGGTGGTGCAGCGGATCAGGGTCGCCCGATAGAACCCACACACATCTGGAGCCGATCAATGACCGAGACAACTTCCACAAAGCCCTGCCTGACGCTTGTCATCGACAAGGGCGTCGCCCTGATCACGATGGACCGCCCGCACGCGATGAACGCGTTCGATCGAACGCAGCGCGAGCTCTTCCAGTCTGCCCTGCTGGCGGCCGATGCCGATGCGGACGTGCGCGTCATCGTGATCACCGGTGCCGGCAAGGCTTTCTGCGCGGGTCAGGACCAGCACGAAAGCGCCGCCATGGACTCGGCCGGCTCGGCGGCGCGTATCGACAGCTACATGGCGCTGTACGAGGTGTTTCGTGGGCTCGGCAAGCCGGTCATCGCGCGGATCAACGGCGTGGCCGCCGGCGCAGGCCTGCAGATCGCGCTCATGTCGGACCTTCGCATCGCTTCCACCCAGGCACGCTTCGGCATGACGGAGTTCAAGGTGGGCTCCGCAGCGATCTTCGGCAGTGCGCTGCTTCATTCGATCATCGGTGAAGCTGCGATGAAACGACTCGTGCTGATGGCCGAGATCGTGCCGGCCGGACAGTCCCTGGCGCTTGGCCTGGCGCATGAAGTCGTGGACGTCGATCGCCTGGACGAACGGGTGGCCGAGATCTGCGCGCAGATGTCGCAGTGGTCGCCGACCTCCGTGGCCATCACCAAGTCATGGTGGAAGGAGATGGGCGACGAGATGTTCGCCAAGGCTGCGGCCGCGGCACGGCGTGGCCACGCCATCAACTTCGCATCGGGCGCCTACTCGCTCGGAGCAAGGAAGTTCACCGAGCGCAAGCAGGCGAACCGCGCCAATATGTAGTACGCGCGAGCACGGCCTTGTGCGGATGCTGCCGCTATTAGGGCGCGATCCAATCTCCTTGCACGCGTTACGATCGGATTTCATCCGCAGGCCGCCCATGCTCCTCCACGTCGACGAAGAGATCACCTTCCGCAAGCTCGAGATCCTGCTGGCATTCATGGAGACCGGCAATCTGGCCCGCGCGGCGGAAAAGCTCGAGATCAGCGCCGTGAGCGTGCACCGCGCCCTGCATTCGCTGGAAACGGGGTTGCGCTGCGCGTTGTTCCGGCACGAGGGCCGCAACCTGCACCCGACCGAAGCCGCGCATGCGCTGGCAGAGGTGGCGCGCGAGGTGCTTCGCACCATGGCCCAGGGCATACGCGCCACGCGGGAAGTCGCAGGCTACTCGGCGGACCGGATTCGCATCGGCTCACTTTATTCGCTGACGAGCCGCACGGTGCCGCAGCTGATCATGGGGATGAAGCTGCGCAAGCCCGATCTGCACACCGAACTCGTGCTCGGGTCCAACGCCCACCTGCTGCAGAAGCTGCGGGACGGCGCAATCGACGCCGCGCTGATGGCGATTCCCGATGACGTGTCCGACGTCGAATCGGAGCCGCTGTTCGAGGACGACATCCAGTTTGCCGCGCCGGTTGGCTCCCCCTACGCCGGACAAAAGGAAATCGACCTGAGCAGCTGCGCCGGCGAACGCTTCGTCAGCCTGAGCGAAGGCTTCGTCACCTACCGCGGGTTTGTCGAAACCTTCCGCATCGCCGGCTTCACGCCCAACGTGGTGATGAAGACCGACGACATCTTCTCGCTGATGAACCTGGTGAGCGGTGGCGTGGGCTACACGCTGCTGCCGGGGCGGGTGCGCGGCGTCATGCCGCAGAAGGTGCAGTTGATCCCGCTGCAGCCCAGGTATTTGATGCGCCAGACCATCGCGCTCAATTTCCTGCGCACGCGCGAGCGCGATCCCAACCTGCTCGCGCTGCTGTCGGTTTGCCGCGTGGCCAAAGCCGACCTCGGCTGAGTCCGGGGCAGCTGATCGATCGGTGCGCGCTATCCGGTCCGCGGGCGAAGTAGTGCTGGCCGCGGCTCACCATGTATTGCGCAGCTCGCGAAGCTTGACGAACACGGTCTTCGGATCCGGCTTCTCGGGCAGATCGGGAAAGGCCTCGCGAAGCGCCGCAATGACACTCGGGCTCGACAGGCGCAGGAAGGTGTTGATCTCTTTCTCTTCGCGGAGCGTCGTGACGCGGGCATTGGCCGGGTCATGCCCTGCCACGCCGGGCAGCAGCGCCTTGGCGGCAGCGTTGTCGGGCTCGCGCGCGAGCGTGAAACGCAGATTGTTTTCGATGTAGTCGTGGCCCGGGTAGACGCGGGTGTCGTCGGGCAGCTTGGCGAGTTGCTCCACGAAGGTGGTGTACATGGATTCCACATTGCCGCCGTTGTGGCAGTTGCCCGCGCCGGCGTTGAACAGCGTGTCGCCGGAGAACAGTGCCGGCCTGTCGGTGTGAGAGCGCAGGCAGATGTGGCACATCGTGTGGCCGGGCGTGTCCATGCATTCGAGCTCGACGGTCTTGCCGACCTTGATCACGTCGCCGGCCTTCACGCCGCGATCCATGCCAGCAATGCGAGATCCCGAGCGGTGGTGCGCAATCACCTTGGCGCCCGTCGCCGCGACGACGGCCTCATTGCCGCCAGTGTGGTCGTGATGCTCGTGAGTATTGAGGATCTGCGTGATCTGCCAGCCCTTGTCCTTGGCCGCCGCCAGGCATTTCTGGTGGTCTAGGGGATCGATGGCAAGAGCCTCGCCGCTCTCCGGGCAAACGATCAGGTAGTTGTAGTTGCGATAGGCGTTGCCGGTCCAGATGCGTTCCACGATCATGCGTTGCTCCAAGTGTCAGGTACGAATGGCAGTAACTTAACCGCAACGGCGTTGATGTGCTTCGTTCGGCGGCTCGCAGGCTTGAGTGCACATCGGGTGGCGTCTCCGGATGGCAAGGGTTAACCCTCGATCGTTTCGCAAGGCGTAAAGGTTGCAGACGCCGCTTCATTGATCGTCCCGGAGGGGGTGCGTACCGTACGGACCCAGGCGCACAAGCATGTGCGCCGTACCTAAAACACCGGAGACGCATCGATGAGTTCACATTGGATTTCGATCTACGCACTGGTCGGCATGTTCGTGCTGGCCACCGTGCTGCCCATCAACATGGGCGTGATCGCCTTCGTCGGTGCGTTCCTGGTCGGCACGCTGGTCGCCGGCATGAACGCGAAGGCGATCATGGGCGGCTTTCCGGCCGACCTGTTTCTGACGCTGGTGGGCATCACCTACCTGTTTGCACTGGCACAGAACAACGGCACGATCGACTGGCTCGTCAGGCTGGCGGTGCGCGCGGTGCGTGGGCGCATTGCCGCCATTCCCTGGATCATGTTCCTCATCGCCGCGCTGCTCACGGCGGTGGGGGCGGTCAGCCCGGCGGCGGTGGCCATCATCGCGCCCATCGCGCTGGGCTTTGCCGCCAAGTACGGCATCAATCCGCTGCTCATGGGCTTAATGGTCGTTCACGGCGCGCAAGGGGGCGGCTTCTCGCCGATCAGCATCTATGGCGGCATCACCAACAAGATCGTCGCCAAGGCGGGCCTGCCGCTCAACGAGATCGCCACCATGCTGGCAAGCCTGGGGATCAACCTGTCCGTGTCGCTGCTGCTGTTCTTCCTGATGGGTGGCATGAAGCTGATCCGCCAGAGGGCCGACGTGACCGGCGCAGTACCGGCAACGCGCCGCGCTGCACATGCGCAGGGCGGGGCGCAGGTATTCGGCGATGCGGAGGCCGAATCGTTCGCGGAAGAGCGCCGCGTCGCGACTGCGGCTGGCGAGTCGCTCATGGACGCGGCGCCGGCGGTCCCGGTCGACCAGGGTTCGCGCCCCTACCAGATCGCCACCGTCGCCGGGCTGCTGGCGCTGGCCGTGCTGACACTGTTTTTCAAGCAGGACATCGGCTTCGTCTCGATCACCATCGGCCTGGTGCTGACGCTGATGGCGCCCAATCTGCAAAAGCGCGCCCTGGGCCAGGTGTCGTGGCCCGAGATCATGCTGATCGTGGGTGTTAGCACCTACGTGGGCGTGATGGAAAAGATGGGCACGATCGATTTCGTCGGCCACAGCGTGGCCGGGCTCACCTCGCCCATGGTGGCCGCGTTGCTGCTGTGCTTCGTTGGCGCCGTGGTGTCGGCCTTTGCCTCCTCGACCGCGGTGCTCGGCTCGCTGATTCCCCTGGCGGTGCCGTTCCTGCAGGGCGACACGGGCGTCAGCGCCATCGGCTTCATCGCGGCCATGGCCGTCTCTTCGACCATCGTCGACGTCAGTCCGTTCTCCACCAACGGAGCGCTGGTGCTTGCCAGTGCCAAGGGCGTGGACCGCGACGTGTTCTTCCGGCAGCTGATGGTGTACGGTGCCATCGTGACGCTGGTGGCGCCCGTGGTGGTGTGGCTGCTCTTCGTGGTCCTGTGAGGCGCATCTTCTTTTTTTGATCGACCTTCAATTCCTCTTTCTATGACTTCCAGCTCCTGGACCACCAAGGCCGACGACCGCAATGCCCGGCTGGCGCGCGCGGCCGAAGCGCTCGGGAACCGCCTCGCCGGCAAGCGTGTCGAGACCGAAGCCATCGCCGCCCTGCTCGAAGCGGTGCTCTCGCCCGGCGACCGCGTCTGCCTCGAGGGCAACAACCAGAAGCAGGCCGACTTCCTCGCGCGCGCACTGGTCCAGGTCGATCCGGCGAAGGTGCATGGCCTGCACATGGTGCAGTCGGTGCTGGCGCTGCCGGAGCATCTGGACGTTTTCGAGAACGGCGTGGCCGCACGGCTGGACTTCAGCTTCTCGGGGCCGCAGGGTGCGCGGCTGGCCAAGCTGGTGTCGGCGGGCCGCATCGAGATCGGCGCCATCCACACCTACCTCGAACTGTTCGCGCGCTACTTCGTCGACCTGACACCCAAGGTCGCGCTGGTCGCCGCGCAGGCGGCCGACGCCGAAGGCAATCTCTACACAGGCCCCAACACCGAAGACACGCCGGCCATCGTCGAAGCCACCGCTTTTTCGGGCGGCATCGTGATTGCGCAAGTCAATGAAATGGTCGACGGCAAGACCACGACGCTGCCGCGCATCGACATTCCCGCCGACTGGGTGAGCTTCGTGGTCAAGGCGCCGCGCCCCAATTTCATCGAGCCGCTGTTCACGCGCGACCCGGCGCAGATCAGCGAGGTGCAGATCCTCATGGCGATGATGGCGATCAAGGGCATCTATGCCGAGTACGGCGTGCAGCGCCTGAACCACGGCATCGGTTTCGACACCGCGGCCATCGAGCTGCTGCTGCCGACCTATGCGGAGTCGCTCGGCCTCAAGGGCAAGATCGGCAAGCACTGGGCGCTGAACCCGCATCCGGCCTTGATCCCGGCCATCGAGGCGGGCTGGGTGGAGTCCGTGCATTCCTTCGGCTCCGAGCTGGGCATGGAAGACTACATCCGCGCGCGCTCCGACGTGTTCTTCACCGGCCCGGACGGCAGCCTGCGCAGCAACCGCGCGTTCTGCCAGGCGGCGGGCCACTATGCCTGCGACATGTTCATCGGCTCGACCTTGCAGATCGATCTCGACGGCAACAGCTCCACCGCCACGCTGGGTCGCATCGCCGGCTTCGGCGGTGCGCCCAACATGGGCGCCGATGCGCGCGGCCGACGGCATGCGAGCCCGGCCTGGCTCAAGGCGGGGCGCGAGGCGCGCGCCGGGCGCACTGGCGCGGCCGGCACGCCGCGCGGGCAGAAGCTGGTGGTGCAGATGGTCGAGACCTTCCGCGAGCACATGCAGCCGGCCTTCGTCGACAGGCTCGACGCGTGGACGCTGCAGGAGCAGGCCGGCATGGAGCTTCCGCCGATCATGATCTACGGCGACGACGTCTCGCACATCCTCACCGAGGAAGGCATTGCGAACCTGCTGATGTGCCGCAGCGACGCGGAGCGCGAGCAAGCCATCCGCGGCGTGGCCGGCTACACCGCGGTGGGCCTCGCGCGCGACAAGCGCGCGGTCGAGAACCTGCGCGACCGCGGCGTGATCCGCCGGCCGCAGGACCTGGGTATCGATCCGCGGCAGGCCACGCGCAATCTGCTGGCCGCACGCAACATGCGCGACCTGGTGCGCGCTTCCGGCGGGCTGTATCAGCCGCCCAAGCGCTTCAGAAACTGGTAGCAGGAGAACCAAAGATGAGCGACGTTCCCGCAGGGCTCGAAACCCTGGACTTTTCTTTCTCCGGCGGCCGGCCGGCCGGGGCCTTTGCCCCGGTGCTGGTCGGCGTCGTCGGCTCCGGCAACCTCGAAGTCATGCTCGAGCCGGCCGCCGGCAATGATTGCGCGGTGCGCGTCGAGACGTCGGCGCGCGGCTTCGGTCCCATCTGGCAGGCCGTGATGAACGACTTCCACGCGCGCCATCCGCTGGCGGGCGTGCGCGTCTCGATCAACGACATGGGCGCCACGCCTGCGGTGGTGAGCCTGCGGCTCGACCAGGCGGTGGCCGAGATCGCCGGAGGCCGGCCATGATCAGCTACGCAGAATGCTCGGCGCGCGAGCGGCTGGCGCTGCTGCTCGATGGCGGCAGTTTTCATGAATGGCTGCCTCCGAGCGAGCGGGTCATGAGCCCGCACCTGGCGCAACTGGGCGTGCCCTCCGCCTTCGATGACGGCGTGGCGGTCGGCCGCGCAATGCTCGATGGCCGCAGCGTGTTCGTGGCCGCGCAGGAAGGCGCGTTCATGGGCGGCGGCGTCGGCGAGGTGCATGGCGCCAAGCTGGTCGGCCTGATGCAGCGCGCGCTGCGCGACCGGCCGGCCGCCGTGCTGCTGCTGGCCGAATCGGGCGGCGTGCGATTGCACGAGGCCAACGCCGGCCTCATTGCGGTGTCGGAAGTGATGCGCGCCCTGCTCGACGTGCGCGCCGCGGGCATCCCCGTGCTGGTGCTGATCGGCGGCGCCAACGGCTGCTTCGGCGGCATGGGCATCGTGGCGCGCTGTGCCGACCACATCGTGATGAGCGACGTCGGCCGGCTGGCGATGTCGGGGCCCGAGGTGATCGAGGCTTCTCACGGCGTGGATGAATTCGACTCGCGCGACCGGGCGCTGGTCTGGCGCACGACGGGCGGCAAGCACCGTTGGCTGACCGGGGACTGCGATGCGCTGGTCGAAGACGACGTCGCCGCTTTTCGCGCGGCGGCCATTGCAGCCATCGACGTGTCCAAGCCATTGACGCTGGAAGCGCTCGAGCAGGAGCACGCACTGCTCACGAAGCGCCTGCACGCCCTGGACACCACAGACACCACGGACCGCGACGAGGCGGCACTGCTCTGGAGCGCACTCGGCATTGCCGATGCACGGCAGGTGCCGGAGCTTTCGGTGGAAGCCGTCCGCGCGCTTCGCACCGCTTAAAAGAGGGGTTACTCCATGCAGTGGAATTCACTTGTTACTCAGCTCTTCGGCCCGTACCACGGTATGCGCGAAGACGGCGATTTTCTGCAGGGCGAAGTCATCTTCGACGGCGAACCTGTTGCGGTGATCGGCACCACCCACCATGCGCCGATCGGCGTTCGGCTCGCGCTGGCTCAGGCGCGCGTGGTGCTGGACACCATCGCCCAGCACCCCGGCCGGCCGATCCTGCTCTTGATCGACACCCAGGGCCAGCAACTGCGCCGGCGCGACGAACTGCTCGGCATCAACCGGGCGATGGCGCATCTGGGCGCAAGCATCGACCTGGCGCGCCGCCGCGGCCACCGCGTGATCGGCCTGGTGTACGACCAGGCGCTGTCGGGCGGCTTCATCACCTCGGGCTTGATTGCCGACGCCTGCTACGCGCTGCCCGATGCCGAGATCCGCGTGATGCGCATCCCGGCCATGGCGCGCGTGACCAAGCTGCCGGAAGAAAAGCTCACGGCCCTGTCGCAGTCCAACCCGGTGTTCGCACCCGGCGTGCAGAACTATGTGGCGATGGGCGGCGTGCGCGCGCTCTGGCGCGGCGACCTGCAGGCCTGCCTGCGCGAGGCGCTGGCCCATACGCCGACCGACGACCGCCGCGCACGAGACGGCGCCGAGCGGGGTGGACGCCGCCTGGCCGCCGCGGTCGTGCAGCGCGTGCTGGACGCCGCTTGACCACCACCTGAATGCGCAAGACCGCCATGGTTCCGCTGCGTCGCCACCAACTCGCCCACCTCTCCACGAGCGGCTGGGCCGCCGTGCTGGGCCGGCCATGGGATGCGCAGGCACGCGACTGCCTCGCGCATTGGGTTTCGCATCGACTGCCGCTGGTCGTGACGCGGCAGCCGGCGGACGCCATGGCCGGTGGATCGATCGCACTCGGTTTGCCTGCGCCTGCGCGCTGGGACAGACGTCGGCTTGCGCTGCAAGTGCCGCAAGCCGCGGTGCACGGCCTCGGCGAATTTCCACGGCTTGAGGACATGCAGGAGCTGCTGCCAATGCCGGCGCATGGCGCGGTGCGTGAACTGCTCGGCAGGCTCGACACAAGCCATGCGACCGCACGCGTGTTCGGCAGCTACGGCTGGCAGGCCATCAGCGGTCTCGATCACGTACGGACCGACTCCGATCTCGATCTGTCGATCCCCGTCGAGGGCGCGGCACAAGCGGATGCCGTGGTTCGTGCGCTCGGGTCGTTCGAGGCGGAACGGCCCCGGCTGGATGGCGAGCTCATGTTCGCAAACGGCGCGGCGGTGGCATGGCGTGAATGGCGCGAGTGGCGCGCCGGACGCGCACGGGCGGTGATGGTGAAGCGGCTGGATGGCGTGTGCCTTCAGAGCGACACCGCCTGGTGCGAGCATGCCGACATGACGGAACTGGCCGCATGAGGAACTCCGCACTCTCGTTGGCGCCGGATGCACGGCTGACACCGGCGGCGATCGGGCGCGCTGCCACGCTCGCGCTGTACGACGAACTGTCGCTGTCGCCCAAGCCTGGCCTCGTCACGTTGATCGACTGCGGCAGCCATGACGACATGGACGCGCACACCTTCATGCGGAGCCTGTTCTCGTTGCGCCGCTACTTCGTCCAGATTGCCGAGGCCGGTTCTGGCGTCGCGGATTTCGCCGTGCTCGAGCAGCATGGCATCGCAGCGGAGGCGCGCATGCTGGCCGCCACCGGCGGCGTCAATACACACCGCGGTGCAATCTTCATGCTCGGCCTGCTGTGCGCGGCAGCGGGCGCCGCGCTGCAAGAACAAGGCGGCGCGTTGCGGGCGGCAGCACTGCGCGAGGCGTTGCGCCGGCACTGGGGCGAGGCACTGGCCCGGCGAAGCCAGCGGCCATCCGCTCTGCCCGGCGGCATGGCCGCGCAGCGCCACGGCCTGCGCAGCGCATCCGAAGAGGCGGCCCTGGCGTTTCCCGTGTTGTTCGAAACAGCGCTCCCCGCATTGAACGATGCGCTGGCCCGAGGCCTCTCGCCCCGCCTGGCCAGGGTCGACACCTTGTTCCACATCATCGCGGTGCTGGACGACAGCAATCTTGCGCACCGCGGCGGTCTCGCCGGCCTGCGTGAGGCCCAGCGCGCCGCGCAAGACTACTTGGATCGAGGAGGCATCGCGCGGCCTGAAGGGCTCCCGGAGGCGCAAGCCATTGCGGACGATTTCGTGCGGCGCCGCCTGTCACCCGGTGGCGCAGCGGACACGCTGGCCGCAGCCTGCTGGATCCGGCGCGTGTGCACGGGCCCATGAGCTTCGCACTGCTTTTTTCCGGCCAGGGCACGCAGCATCCTGCCATGCTGCCCTGGTTGGCGGACGACTCGCTCGTGCGCGACATGTGCGCGCAACTCGGCATTGACGATTGGCGCCGAGCGCTCGCCGTTCCGGATTGGGCCGAACGGAACGACAACGCGCAGACGCTGCTGACAGGCCTTGCCCTGGCAGCCTGGGGGCAGCTCGCGCCCATGGTCCCATCGCCGGCCGCGGTCGCAGGCTACAGCGTCGGCGAACTGGCCGCTTTCAGCGCGGCGGGGGTGATCGATCCCGCCACGGCCGCGGCGCTTGCACCACAGCGCGCCGAGGCGATGGATCGTTGCGCCGCCCGCTCGCCCGGCGGCCTGCTGGCCGTCAGCGGCTTGTCGGAGCAGAAGCTCGAACATTTGCGTGTCGAGGCCGGGCTCGAACTCGCCATTCGCAACGGCAATGCAAGCGTGGTGCTCGGCGGCCCCATTGCCGCATTGGACGATGCCGAGCGCACCGCCAAGGCAGCCGGTGCGCAGTGCACGCGCCTGCGGGTCAACGTCGCGTCGCACACGCCCTGGATGCGAGAGGCGGCGGAGAGCTTTTCGCTCACGCTCGCCGACGTGCCCTTTCACCCGCCAAAGGTCCTGCTGTTCAGCAATGCGGGGGATCGCATTCGCGATGCAAGGTCCGCCCGTGCGGCATTGGCGGCCCAGATCGCACAGACCGTTCGCTGGGACGAATGCATGGAAAACATCTTGGCGCGGCAGGTGCGCTGCGTGCTGGAGGTGGGGCCCGGCCAAGCGCTCGCACGCATGTGGAACCAGCGCTACCCCTCCATTCCGGCACGCGCCTGCGACGATTTCCGCAGTGCCGATGCAATTGCAGCCTGGCTGAACAGCCATGCGGAGCCATGAGTCCAGGCAGAGCGCTTGAAGCCTTGAATCGAACAACAGGAGATCCATCGTGAGCAGCAACGAAGCAATGACCCCTCTCTATCCAGCCCCTGACATGAAGGACGCCCATGTGTCCGGCATGGCCGCGTATGACAAATTGGTGGCCGAGGCGGAGGCCGACTACAGCGGCTACTGGTCGCGCCTTGCGCGCGAGTTCCTGAGCTGGAGAACGCCCTTCACCCAAGGGCTCAACGAGAGCCAGGCGCCCTTCTTCAAATGGTTCGAGGACGGCACGCTGAACGTGTCCTACAACTGCCTGGACCGCCAGGTCGAGCGCGGGATTGGCGACAAGACGGCGATCATCTTCGAAGCCGATGACGGTCAGGTGACGTGGGTCAGCTACCGCGAGCTGCTCGCTCGCACCTGCCGCATGGCCAATGCGCTGAAGGCGCGCGGCGTGAAGAAAGGCGACCGCGTCGTCATCTATATGTCGATGAGCATCGAGGGCGTGGTCGCCATGCAGGCATGCGCGCGCATCGGCGCCACGCACTCGGTGGTGTTCGGCGGCTTCTCGGCGCAGAGCCTGCGCGACCGCATCCAGGATGCCGGCGCCGTGATGGTCATCACCGCCGACGAGCAGGTGCGCGGCGGCAAGCAGCTGCCGCTCAAGGCCATCGTCGACGATGCCATCGCGCTGGGCGGCTGCGAGAGCGTGAAGAACGTCATCGTCTATCTGCGCACCGGCGGGCCGATCGCATGGGAGCCCTCCCGCGACCGCTGGCTGCACGACGAGACGCAAGCCCAGCCGGAGACCTGCGAACCCGAATGGGTGGGCGCCGAGCATCCCCTGTTCGTGCTCTACACCTCCGGATCGACCGGCAAGCCCAAGGGCGTGCAGCATTCCAGCGGCGGCTACCTGCTGCATGCGGTGCTCACGACCAAGTGGACCTTCGACCTGAAGCCGGACGACGTGTTCTGGTGCACCGCGGACATCGGCTGGGTCACGGGCCATACCTACATTGCCTACGGCCCGCTGGCACTGGGGGCCACCGAGGTCGTGTTCGAGGGCGTGCCCACCTACCCCGACGCGGGCCGCTTCTGGAAGATGATCCAGGACCACAAGGTGAGCGTGTTCTACACCGCGCCGACGGCAATCCGCTCACTGATCAAGGCGGCTGAAGGCAACGAAGCCGTGCACCCCAGGCGCTACGACCTGTCGAGCCTGCGCATCCTGGGCTCGGTGGGCGAGCCGATCAACCCCGCGGCCTGGGAGTGGTTCCACCAGCACGTCGGCGGGGGGCGCTGTCCGATCGTCGACACTTTTTGGCAGACGGAGACAGGCGGCCACATGATCACGCCGCTGCCGGGCGCCACGCCGCTGGTCCCGGGCTCATGCACCCTGCCCTTCCCCGGCATTGCGGCGGCCATCGTCGACGAGACCGGTACCGACGTGCCCAACGGCCAAGGCGGCATTCTCGTGGTGAAGAAGCCGTGGCCGAGCATGATCCGCACGATCTGGGGCGATCCGGAGCGCTTCAAGGCGAGCTACTACCCGCCGGAGCTCAAGGGCTACTACCTCGCGGGAGACGGCGCGATCCGCGATGCGAAGACCGGCTATTTCACGATCACCGGGCGCATCGACGATGTGCTCAACGTCTCGGGCCACCGCATGGGAACGATGGAGATCGAGTCCGCGCTGGTGTCGTGCACCGCCCTCGTTGCCGAAGCCGCAGTGGTCGGCCGCCCCGACGACACCACGGGCGAGGCGATCTGCGCCTTCGTCGTGCTGAAGCGCGCTCGTCCCATTGGGGACGAAGCGAAGAAAATCGCCAACGAGCTGCGCAACTGGGTCGCCAAGGAAATCGGCCCGATTGCAAAGCCCAAGGACATCCGATTTGGCGACAACCTGCCAAAGACGCGCAGCGGCAAGATCATGCGCAGGCTGCTGCGGTCCGTCGCCAAGGGCGAGGCCATCACGCAGGACACCTCGACCTTGGAGAACCCGGCCATCCTGGAGCAACTGTCGGAACGGAACTGACGACACGCCGGCACTGGCGTCCGTCGCCGCGCCGTTCTATGCTTTGAGTCTTGCCGGACGGCCGGCAAGAAAGAGCGTTTGTCGTCAACCTGTTCAAGGAGTGATCATGTCACTGCGCATCAACGATATTGCCCCCGATTTCACGGCCCAGACGACCCAGGGGCCGATCAAGTTTCACGATTGGATCGGCGACGGCTGGGCGATCCTGTTCTCGCACCCCAAGGACTTCACGCCGGTTTGCACCACCGAACTGGGCTACATGGCGAAGATCGAGCCCGAGTTCACCAAGCGCAACACCAAGCTGATCGGCCTGAGCGTCGATCCGGTCGATGCCCACGACCGCTGGGCCAAGGACATCGAGGAAACCCAGGGCCACCTGCCCAAGTACCCGATGATCGGCGACACCGACCTTGCGGTGGCCAAGCTGTACAACATGCTGCCGGCCGAGGAGCCGGGCACGTCCGAGGGCCGCACCGCGGCGACCAATGCCACGGTCCGATCGGTGTTCGTGATCGGCCCCGACAAGCGCATCAAGCTGATGCTGACCTACCCGATGACGACCGGGCGCAACTTCGACGAGATCCTGCGCGTGCTCGATTCGATGCAGCTGACCGCGGCGCACAAGGTTGCCACGCCCGTCAACTGGCAAAAGGGCGAAGACGTGATCATTGCTGGCTCGGTGTCCGACGAAGACGCCAAGAAGCTGTTTCCCGCGGGCTGGAAGTCGCCCAAGCCCTACCTGCGCGTGGTGAAGCAGCCCGGCTGATCGCGAGCGCAGCATCATGGTCTTCGCGCAGATCGCGACCGGCGGCTGCCAGTCCTACCTCATCGGCTGCGACCAGACCTGTGCCGCCGCGCTCATCGATCCGGAGCTGAGCCAGATCGACCACTACATCGCGCTCGCCGCCCGCGACGGCGTGCGCATCCGCTACCTGATCGACACGCACACGCACGCCGACCACTTCTCGGCGACCCGGGAACTCGCGCGCCAGTTGAACGTGCCCGTGGTTATGCACCACGCGAGCCCCGCGCCCTTCGTCGACATGCGCATCGGCGACGGCGAGATGATCGTCGTTGGGCGCCTGCGGGTGCAGGTCACCCATACCCCGGGGCACACCGCCGACTCGATGTGTCTTCAGGTGGAAGACCGACTGTTCACCGGCGACACGCTGCTCATCGGCGCCACCGGGCGCACCGACCTGCCCAGCGGCAACCCCGAAGCGCTCTACGACAGCCTGTTCAACCGCGTGCTGCGGATGGACCCGGCGCTCAAGGTCTGCCCCGCGCACGACTACAAAGGACGCACCCACTCGACGATTGCCGAGGAAATCGCATCCAACCCGCGCCTGCAGGCGCGCGACCGCGAGGCCTTCGCCGAGATGATGCGCAGCCTCAACCTCACGATGCCGATACACATCACCGAGGCGCTGCGCACGAACATGAGCGGCGGCAAGACCGTGGCGAGCTTGCTCGCCGAAGCCACGGCGGCGGTCCCCTTCATGTCGCTGGCCGAACTCAAGGCGCGCGTCGAGGCCGCGGAGGACGACTTGATCGTGCTCGACGTGCGCGAGCGCGATGCCTACGAGGCCGGCCACATTCCCGGCGCGCGCCTGCTGCCGCGCGGCCAGCTGGAGTTGCGCGTCAACCAGGACCTGCCCGATCCCACGCGGCGCATCCTCACTTGCTGCGAACTGGGCTACATCTCGACGTTGGCGGCCTCGACACTGCGCGCCATGGGTTTTCTGCACGCGGTCGCGCTGGACGGCGGTATGAAGGCTTGGCGCGAGGCGGGCTATCCGTTGACGGCCGGGCGCGTGGCGTGAGGGCGCTCGGGGCTCTCGGCCAATCGGCAGGGACAGGATCGCTTAGGCGGTGGGATTGCTTCTCTTGGCGTCGTCGACCGCCAACACCGCCGGTATAGCCTAGTAGTCCGCCTCGGCTGCGGCAGTGCCCTAAAGGTGTCAGACCTGGGCTTGTTAATTACCAGGCGCAAACCGGCGCGCAGCATATCGGCTTAGTGGGAACGACGGCTTTGGAGGAAGACGAAAGTCGGCAAGGGGCCCTAAGCCGAAGTTCGCGGCAATCCATTGCAGACGTCGAAAGTGCTCGTCATCGTAGTCTGTTCGACTAGTCGCTGACCCTCCGGGAGGCTGAGCGCTCGCAAGAGCTTCTGACTCAGTTCTCCCCTCTAGCTGTTCTCCTGCGGAGCAGCCCCCAACCGAATACGCCACCAAGTAAACCCAACAATATCGCAAAGATAACGGCAGACGCATAGCCCCAAAAATGAGCCCGGCTGCGCTCAGCGCGCGCTTGGTAGCTGTATAGGTCAACATTGCCAGCCTTTACGCTCCACACGTCGGCATACGGAGAATCAATGATGCTCGGCGAAAATTGGCGACTACGAACCTCCAGCGAGGTTCCAATTCTGTTGCGCAACTCTTGTATCGCGAAAGTGCAAGGCAAGTGTGTTTCGACACGAGTGCCATTCGCCGCCATAAGCCATACCGGCACACTTGAAGGCCCGCGCCGTCCGACGCATACGCCAACTTGAACAACCTTTCCCGCAGCAACATCGAGCGATTCATATGCCGGAACGCCCGCGATCGCCGGAGCAAGAACGCTTGACTCCGTCAAGATTGCAATCGCGGAAATGAACAGAACAACGCCGCCCACAAGCCACCTGAGCTTTCTTCGACTAGCGATGTTTTCTTGCATGGGCATCAGGCGTAGCTACAGGCTAGGCAGCGAGGATCGCCCATCGCTCGTGATCGCGCCAACGCCCGTTTATTTTCAGGTCGCCTCAGGTCGATGCCAGTGATCTGAACCAAATTCTTATTGGCGTGCCTTCAGGACTTCCAACAAACAGAGCTGCAAGAAAAAGTTCACCGCCAAGACATGCAACGCCGGCCCAGAGAGCTCCGGACCTCGCTGCGCGGGTATCTAGTGGCTTAAGACTGTAGCCCGAACGACTCAAAAATATGACGAACTCAAAGGGCACGAGCGCCGCCAGAATCAGGTAGGCGCCATAAACTCCGAGTATTGGTAGGAATAGAGTGTTTGCCACAATTCTGGTGAAATCCTGACGGTCGTGCCGACGATCCACTGTTGGCTGTCAAGCGTCAAAAGTCTGGCGATCTCCATCGTACTTCTCGAGCGGCACGGTGCACTTAGGTGGCCCTTAGCATCCGTCGCAAGAGCCGACCTTGACCCCCGAAACTGCAATGGCAACTTGCAGCTGGTCGTTTGCTATCGCACTACTGGTTCGTGATACTCCGGCGACTCCGAAATTGCCCAGTGGCTTTCCAGTTTGGCTCGTGCATTGTCATAGTCGGCACGAATCCATGAACTGCACTGGAGGGTATCTGGAGCGGCTCCTGCATCCACCACACTGAGGGTTACCGTTTCGCCGTCACGAAAGACAAAGCCAGTGACTCGGATCGCGACATGGCTCCGTTCGATCATGAGGTTCACGTAGCGTCTACCTACTGGATCTTCATAGCTCTTGTCGAGGAATGGTGGGTTCCCGAGGCTTTCGATCGCGAAATCATGCATCAGCCGCCTCACATCGATCCATTCGCTTTTCTTGATGCTGAAGGAGAGAGATTTGCATACCTTTGGCTCGCGTGCCGGTGGTGTACATGCGCTAAGTGCGACGAGGGCCGCTGCGCTTATCGCACACGGGATATGTTCCCAGATCGAGCGCATGTTCTCACTCCAGTATGCTTTTTTTCTTCTAAATCGGCGAACGCGCCGCTCTTAGATCACGCTAATTGTGCCGGCACGGCGAACGTCCGCTGATGGCCGACTGTAGCCGGTCGCCGGCTCAGAGCTCTGGGCCCGTTCCGGTCCTTGCTCTCGCGGAAAGCGGTCACTCGATGTTCTGTGCGGAGCATGCTAGACAAGGAAGTTAAAGGAGAACGCAACGTGAGACATTGACTAACTCCAAGCGTTGTACCGAAGCGCGATCTCATCGTTTTGGATGCAGAGCTCGAAAGCGTCGGGCCGTTCGATCGTGACTCCGAACTTCCGCCCCAACTGCAGGACGGTTCCCGCTGGAGGCCGAGGGTACGGGTCAATCGGCCAAACGGGGTTCGCCTGTGCTCGGACCAACGCTGGCCATATGTGCGATACGAACGATACGTCGGCACCCGGGAAAGCAGATGCCACTACGCCCACCAGGAAGCCTCTGCTGTCGAAAACGGGGCCTCCGCTCATGCCTCCGTTCGCTTCACACTCGACTGCAAGACAGGGAGCCGGGAGCCGGAAATCACGTCCTTCCGGGTAGACGTCAATTACCCGGACGGAACGGTTGGACCCAGAAGTGCTCCGAGTTCTCTCCATCGCCAATCCGAACCTTCAGCTTGTAGTCAGAGGCGCCGCTAGGTTGCGCGCGCCACAGTACGAGGAAGTCGTCAAGTGTCGCCCGAGCTTTTGCGATGGCCGAGGCCATCTCCGGATCTTCCTTGGGAACCCGAACGATCTCATTGTGGTCGCGCGTCTGCGCATTCACAGCAGCGACGAAGATCAAGAGGCCAACGGCGGCGGAGTATGCGCGATGGTTCATGTGAGTCCTAACGTTTGTCCCAGCTGGACTGTATCGTTGGAGGCGCCGCGAATGTCCGCTTCCGACCGAATTTTGAGACGGGCTTGACCATCCGGTGCTGGGCCGACAGCCGCCGATGCTTCCTCGGCTCAAGCAGCGCCGGAAACATCCTCTCCAAACATGATGCGGTGACCGTCGATGGTCTCGATTCCAAACTCCCGCATGCCCCAAGGTTCTGTGCGAAGAGCCTTGACCATCTGAGCACCCCGTGCAGCCAGTTCCGTGTGTAAGCCTGTGACATCGTCGACCTCAATGTAGGCCATGTATGAATGCTCGCCCAACTCCCCCGCGGGAGGTGTGTCGGGACACTCTCCCGCCATGATGGTGCAGACATCGCGTCTGAACAGACGCCAGCCGGGCACTTCTTTCCAATCGATCGAGAACCCCAGGATGTCCCTGTAGAAATCGGCGGACCGAGCCAGGTCGCGCACTGCGATCACAAACCGAGGTTGTTTGAGCATGAAGATATGACTGAGGGATCGAATACCCACAGGAGTCTGCCCCAGCGGTAAAGGTCGGCTTTTGGCCGATTGTTGTCGGCCTAGATGCCGGTGCGCATGCGCTTCGCCGCCGCGCCAGGACCCTCACCTATCGGCCAGCCTCCAGCAGCGCTTCGCTGTCTTCGCAGACCTTGTCAGGCTCCGGGTAGTGATACCAGTCCTCGTGCGGCGAATAGATGTCGCACTGGAGGCACTGCGTTTGGGGCCATCTAACGCTGCAGCCTGGGCAGACGCCCCGTGTCCAAAAAGTATTCCAAACAGTTCCGCAGCTTGGTACACAGAACCACCGGTCTTCAGCTCGTGGTCTGAACTTGCAGTGAGGGCAATAGATTTGAGCTTTTCGGTCCATCTGACGGTCCTGAGCTTAGTGAAACTTGTGAGACTTGTTTCTGGTCGATTGTTGCTTGTCCCACTGTCAGTGGGCACGCGCTTCGGAATGCTAAGGTCGACCGTCTCCTTCTGGCCGTCAGACGTCGGTGGAGTCGAGAAGGTATACCTTCGAACCGACGGGAAGACGGGCTTTCGCGACTGTACGGGGCAAGGAAAACGGCGCGTGCATCATCGGTCGCCCTCGATGAATCATCTCGAAGTCGGCTATGTTCGTCCGAACCTGCTCGCCCTCCGGAGTCCCGATGAGGCGCCGTTCCCCTGCTTTCACGTCCCCTCCGAACGCATTCGGTACGCCCGGCACGAGCACACAACCTCGGCCGCCGATGTGACGTCTTCGATTTCGAACAAGAACTGCATCTCGATAGTTGCTTGGAAAAACTGGATGGCCGGGGCCAACTTCGGCTTTGACCGACTGTAGCCGATGGCTAGCCGGGTGCTTGCTTCGGGCCATAGGCGTCTTGAGGGCCGCACCAAGCTCATTTATTCGGGCAGCGCTGCTCCATACGAAACGTATATACTTCACATACATTTCATACAGAGATCACTGATGGGTATCGTCAAAATATCGGACCTGATGCACGAGAACCTGCGCGTGGCTGGAAACGCGCTCTGCAGGTCCATCAATGCGCAGGCAGAGCACTGGATGCGCGTCGGCATGCTGACCGAGATGCACCCGGAGTTGGACCACCGGGAAATCTGCCAACTGTTGATACGAGCCGAACTCGCGGGGGGCCTGGACATCACCATGGCAGCCACGCCTCATCCTGGGAAATCCCGCGCATCGTCGAAGGGGAAGCACTGATGGCTCACGGTGTTCCCATCAGGTCCAACGAGGAACTCGAGATGGCGCGGCGGGCCGCCGTCCTTGCCGCTGAGGTTCTAAGGATGGTCGAGCCCTACGTCGTGCCGGGGGTGAGCACGGAGGTACTCGACCGCATCTGTCACGACCACATCGTGAATGTCCAGGGCGCCATTCCAGCCAACGTGGGGTATCAGGGGTATCCGAAGACCATCCTCACCTCCGTCAATCAGGTGGTTTGCCACGGCATCCCCTCTCTGACCAAGATTCTGAAGAAGGGCGACATCATCAACATCGATGTCGCGGTCATCAAGGATGGCTGGTTCGGTGACACCAGTCGCATGTACTTCGTGGGAGCCCCCGGCGTGCTGGCTCGGCGCTTGGTGGAGACGACGTACGAAGCCATGCTGGCCGGCATCCGGCAGGTCAAGCCTGGCGCGACGCTGGGCGATGTTGGCCATGCCATCCAGACGGTCGCCCAGCGGGAGCATTTCAGCGTGGTGCGCGAATACTGCGGCCACGGCATCGGGCAGGTCTATCACGATGAACCGCAAGTGCTGCACTACGGGCGGCGCGGGGAAGGCCTCGAGCTGGAGCCGGGGATGGTCTTCACCATCGAACCGATGCTCAACGCCGGCAAGCGCGAAATCAGGCAATTGCCCGACGGGTGGACCGTCGTGACTAAGGACGGGTCTCTGTCCGCGCAGTGGGAACATATGGTCGCTGTGACGTCCGAGGGATATGAAGTGCTCACGGCCTGGCCAGGAGGCACAGGCGCCTACGCACCGGTTTGACGCTCAGCTTGGCTGAGGCTTGGCCCTGGACAACTGCGTTCCTGCGGACACGTGGTTGCGTTGAACTGGAGGGCGGTGTCGAAGGTCTGCTGTTGGCTGAAGTCTGCCCTCTATTCGTAGGTTACAGCGGCAGCTAGGCTTGGCAGCTCGTCTTGCATTTGTGTGAGGCATTCCTGGAGTTGTTTGGCATCTAGCGGAAGGCGGTCTTCAAAGGCAGCCCAACCGACCAATCGCAGCCGATGCGGCATGTCCACCAAGCCTGTGATGGCGTCCCAAAAGGCGTTCCAGTTCCCCCCGTACCAACCTGGAAAATCGAGCGAGGTCATCAGCCGTTGCTGAAGTTCGAGCGAACTGCCCACATCGCGCAGATCTATCGTCAATTCACTTTCACGCGCTGCCATCGCCGCTCCTCTCGCCTCATTTTTGTCACAACTGCCAGCCTGAGCCGAAGGTCTGCTGATGGCCGAACTTCGCCCGAGCCCCCACGCATTGAAGGCGCGCGACTCAGCGTGCCCGGGGCTTCCACTGACGCGCCCAGTCGCCCAAAGGCGTCAGTGCTGCATTCAACTTTCGCCCCTCATCGGTGAGTCCGTAGCCTCCCTCGTCGTGCTCAACCAAATCAAGCGCTCGTAGCTCTGCGAGCCTCGTGTTCAACAGGCTGGAGTTTGTCTCGCAGGCCTCCTGAAGAGCGCGAAACGTCAGCTGCTCCGCGCGGAGCTCCCAAAGAATCCGAAGCGTGGACCTTCGACCCAGTAGGTCCAGAGCCACCATGATGGGGCGGCCGGTCCGTGAACCGCGCACAGGGGCGCCAACCTTTAGAACAGCCATGCTTTACTTCTCAAAGCAACGTGGATAAAGTTTAATGCTTTAGAAAATGTAGCAGATGCTTGAGATCAACCCATGACTGTTCGTATCGCTCCCGCGGAGCCACCTTTCCCCGCCGGCATCCAATCTTCGCTTGAAGGCCTCATGCGTGGAAAACCGCCTCTGGTGCTGTTTACCACGCTCGCGAGGGACCCTCGCCTTTTCCAGAAGTTTTTCGCGGGCGGGCTGCTCGACCATGGAAACCTGACGTTGCGACAGCGCGAACTCGTCATCGCGCGCACCACGGCGCTTTGTAAGTCGGAGTACGAATGGGGCGTCCACATCGCACTGTTCGCATCGCACGCCGGATTTGATGAAGCCCAGGTCCTTTCGCTCGCCTCCGGACAATCGCGAGATGCCTGCTGGCAAGATGAGGACAGGCTGCTGTTAGAGCTTTGCGACATGCTTCACGCCAACTGCACTGTCGACGACGCTCTATGGCAGTCGCTTAAGACGGCTTTCAGCGACGAGGGCATTCTCGAGCTGCTCATGCTGGCAGGCTTCTATCGCACCGTCAGCTATCTGACAAACGCTCTACGCTTGCCTGCCGAGCCAGGCTCGGCAACCTTTCCCTCGTCTTACCGCAGCTAAGCCCCCCTTCGATCGTCCTGCCGCGTGAAATAAGTGGGATGTCGCCAGCGAAGCCTGTTCGTCGCGAATGCGGACGTCGGCAATGATGACAAGGAGAACCGAATGATCAAAGTCACAGTGATGTACCCGTACACCGAAGGCGCCCGCTTCGACCACGCCTACTACCGCGACCGGCACATGCCGATGGTGCAGGCCAGGCTGGGCAGTGCCTGCGCCTACTACACCGTCGAAAAAGGCCTGGCCGGCCGAGCACCCGGTTCACCACCCGCCTTCGTGGCGATGTGCGCGTTCATCTGTGATTCGGCCGAAAGCTACCTTGCCGCCAGCCAGGAGCACGGCGCTGAGATCAGGGGCGACATCGCCAACTACACCGACATCGTGCCGGTGGTCCAGTTAAGCGAGGTCGTCGTCGAGCGGTCGGATCGTTAAACGGACCAGGTCGAGTTCTGTCGAGGTGAAATTCTTTGAGCGACAGAGAGCGCTTGGTACAGCTCCTCAGGGGAAGAGATTCTCGCGACCCAATGGTCGCCCCAGGGGAGTTCGATTGCGCACCGACTGAGGCCGTAGAGCGCCTACTTCAAAGGCTTACGGAATGCGGGGTGTACGCGCACCCGATAGGCGAAGAATAGAAGTCCTGCCATGCGTCCGGTTGTGGCCGACTGTAGCCGGTCGCGCGAAAGAACTTCGAGCCGATTCCTGTTTCCTGACCTTCTCGAAGGCAGTCACTGGCTGATGGCCTGAAAGGGTCAAATGCGCGCAGGTCGCCAAGTTCCGTGAAAGCCGAACGGTACGCGATGCGGCAAACGGGCGACCGCGACGGGTTCGCCCGCCAGTTCCATCGCATCGAACACCAGCAGGTCGCTGCGCCTTTCCTGTTCGCGCCAGGCCACGGCAAGCAGCCAGCCGTCGCCCTCGGCTGCGTCGGTCGCGCGCGGCACGAACACGGGTTCGGACACCACGTCCCCATGCGGCAGCGTGTGCATGCTGCGCTCGCCCGTATCGAAATCGAAACGGGCGAGGCTGTCGTAGAGCACGCTTTCCGAGTCATCTCTTGCGCGCGCCGTCGCATGGCAGGTGTAGAAGCCATAGCGGTTGCGTCGGCCCGCGTAGCGCTCGTCGATGCGTGGAAACTCAGCCACCAAGTCGTCGAGGTACTCGCGCCGGAACCCGCTGTCCGTGCCGCCCAGATCGAAGGTCCAGCGGCACAAGCGGGCGGCGATGGCGTCGGGGTCACCGGGATGGCCTTCGGCATCGGGCAGGCCGGGCGCCGTTTCGGATTGCATCACATAGGCCACGACAGTGCCGCCGTCGTCCCAGGCATTCATCACATGGAACACGTGGCAGGCGTCGGCGTCGAACCAGCGCAATGTGTCCGTCGCGCCATTGCGCCGCATCACGCCAACGTGGGTCCGCAGGCCGGCCTCCCAAGCCAGCAGTGGCTTGCCGCGCATCGCGCGTTCCACACTGAGCGTCAGCGGCGTGACGGGAAAGAGCACATGCCCGCGCGTCACCATGAAGTCATGCACCATGCTGGCATACGGCGCTTTGAACGACTCGAGCCTTGTAACCTCGCAGTGTTTGTCCATCACGCCGTAGAGCATGGTCGGCGAGCAGGGGCCGTCGGGCGAGTACGCAAAGAAGTGCAGTTCGCCGCTCACCGAGTCCACTTTCGGATGCGCGGTGCAGCGCGAGGTCATGCGGTCACCGAAGCTCTGGTGCCCCTTGGAAGCCAGCGTGTAGGCATCCAGCTCAAAGGGTTGATGCGACTCTTCGAGCGCGAACAGCCGGTCGCCATGCCACAGCATGCTGGTGTTGGCCGTGCCACCGTTTCGGCCTTGTACCAGCGGGTCGCTGGTGGCGGGGTTGCCGAAGGTGCCGAAGAGCGCGCGTCCGGCTTCATGTTCGAGCTGCCATTTCGGCGTGCGTGCCCAACGGTTGCTGTACGACACGCTGCCCTGGTCGATGTGGAAGGCATGCACCATGCCGTCGCCGGAAAACCAGTGGTAGTTGTTGTCGCGCGGTGCGTATTGCGGGCTCGGGCCGACACGGTACAGGCTGCCCGACATCCCGGGTGGCAGCGTGCCTTCGATGTGGAGCGCCGCGATGTCGTGCTCCTCGGTGAGCGGCGCGTAGTTGCCGCTGAAGAAGTGGGGGTTCGTCTGTGTTTCTGCGTTCACGTGGAGCCTTTGGAATTCAATCAGGGGGTCGACGTGCCGTTCGGATGCGCGATGGCTTGCCCGACGTAGGCGGCCAATGTCTCGTCGATGCCCGAGCCGACGCGCAGAGCCGCGTCGTGGTGGAACGCGCGTTGCAGCTTCGCGTCCAATGCGGCGTCGCCGCCGGCCTTGGCGAGCGAGAGCTCTTGCCAGCGCCGCGCCAGAGCACGCATGGCTGCGCCATCGGTGGGAGCGCCCGCCAACATCTGTTGCCGAACCTCGGCAATGAGCGGCGGCCATGCGTCGGTCTGCGCAACGTAGTGCTGGCGCAGCGTGACCATTTCGTCGGCGCTGCAGTGAGTCGCATAGAGCTGCAGGCGCGCGAAGGCCATCGCGTGCGAGATGTACCGGATGCCGGCGCGGTCCACACCGGTCAGCGCGTGGAGCGACGGCTCGTTCCAGTGCATGGTGTAGAGCTTGATCAGCAGACCTTCGTCGCCGCCGGCTTCTTCGAGCAACAGTTCGATCCAACGTTGCGCCAGGGTCTGCGCTTGCGGGCTCTCAGGCGATACGCCGGCGGCGACCAGGCGGTGCAGCCACGCCGACAACTCGGCACGCTCGGGCGCCATGGCGCCAGCGAAACCGTCGCGCTGCGCCTTGAGCGTGCGCTGTTCGTCGTCGCTGAAGTACTTCGAGCCCGCGACCATGCTTTCGAGTGCCAGCAGCCAGTCGTCCATGCCGGGTTCTTCGCTGGCTTGCAGCTGGCCCTGCACCGCGAGCAGATGGGTGCGCAGCGCCGACGCCTGAAGGATCTCGCGGTCGAGTTGCGCCACCTGCTGTGCCACGACTTCCGAGATACCGCCGGCTGCGTTGTCGAGCAGGCCTTGTATGTCTGCGAGCGACAGGTCGAGTCGCCGCAATGCCTGAATGCGGTAGAGCCGCGCCACGTCTTTCCGCCCATACAGGCGGTAGCCGCCACTGGACCTTTCGGACGGCACCAGCAGGGCGATATCGTCATAGTGCCGCAACGCGCGCACCGTCAGCCCGGTGCGCCGGGCCAGTTCACCAATCCTCAGAAACATGCCTTCCCTCTCAAGTTGAAAGGCATCCTAGACCGTGCCGTTACGAGAGGGTCAAGCACTTTTCGTGGGCCGCGGTCGCTCCGCCATCAGCTTTGTCGCTTCTGAGGCGACGCTGGCAAGAGACTGGACCGCCGCGCCGAACTTCCGCTATTGCGCCGAAGGCGGTCGGCCGGAGGATGCCACAGCGACGCCCCCGTGGGAAAAGGCTCACCAACTGTGCGCAAGGCGCAGCCACCGTGGCTCCCTACACATGCTCAGGTCCTCATTTCTCTTACTGCCCGTTCCAAATTCGCCCGCACAATCACGCGATGGAACGGAGCAATCGTCGCAAGATAGATGCGTCCCAGTCTGTTATGGCAATGCACCACCGTGCCCGCGAGCAGCTCGCGACCATTTGCTGCATCGGCGCGAAGTTGAATGGTGACTCGGAAGTCAAGATGCCGGTCATCTGCGCCCACGATCAACTCCGTAGCGCTTTTTGACAGCAGCGGTAAGTAGCCGATAACCCGCCCACGCGCCGCTCCGGCAAGACCGACGGCGCCAGACGATTTGACGCCGACTGTCGTCATCACCACATCGCGGACACACGTGAGCGCACGAATCCACCCCGCCTGGCTCTCGAACGCCGTGCGTGCCAGAACCTCCAGATCGTCGCTTGCCCCCACGGGCAGTTGAATTGCGAAGGCGTCCGACAGATCCGCGTTCGCGTAAAGCGGTGCTAGCACGCTGTTGCTGGGCATGGGCACAGCGCGCGCTTTGGTCGAGATCGTGTTCCGGGAGAGGTTCATGGTGTCCAGAGTCTAGTCGTGACAGAGGCACAAGCGGCCCTCGCGCAGGTCGTTGTGGACCAGCACGACGTGGCCGATGGCGATGCCAAGGCCCGCGACGCCGCCGTGAGCGTTGCCTCTGTGTCCCTGCAGAGTTGTCTGAAACACTGCTTTCTTCTGGCTGCGGCTGATCAGCCTAGAGGCTTGAACGTTTCGCCTGCGGCGGCCCGGACAACGACTGTGCTTCGCGTCGTCCGCACCGGCAGCGACGCCCCTCGTTAGTCCCCCGCCAAAGGGGCGGCGTTGACCGCCAGTTGCGCGGCAAACGCCCGCTGGTAGGCCGGCCGTGCTTCGCCACGAGCGACATAGGCCGCCAGGCCGGGAAACTCGTCCAGCAGGCCGGAGGGTCGCAGCCGCAGCAGCACCGACACCATCAGCAGGTCGCCAGCACTGAAGTCGCCGTCCAGCCAATCGTCATCGCCCAGGCGGGCGGCCAGCTGGTTCAGTCGGGCGCGAAGCCGGTCCAGGACGAGGGGCAGGCGCTCGGCCTTCCAGGGCTTGTCGCCTTCCGCCAGCTTGACGGTGACGAGGTCGAGAATGGGAGGCTCCACTGTATTGAGCGCCGCGAACATCCACGTGATGGCGCGCGCCCGTGCGTTGGCATCGGTGGGGAACAGGCCCGGGTGGCGCTCGGCGATGTGGAACACGATAGAGCCGGTCTCGAACAGCGCGAGGTCGCCTTCCTCGTAGGTGGGGATTTGGCCGAAGGGATGCAGTGCCAGATGCGCGGCCTCCTTCATTGCTCGGAAGGACACCAGGCGCACCTCATAGGGCAGGCCGGCCTCCTCCAGTGCCCAGCGCACGCGCGTGTCGCGTGCCAGACCCTTGCCCCCGTCGGGCGACCGTTCAAAGGCAGTGATGGTGATGGTCATCGTGGTGTCCTTTCGACGTGCGGCAAGCGTATGGCACAGGTCGCAAGCGGCAGGTATGGGCCGCAGGTTCGGCCTGCAATCTCTACCCCCAATCCCAAGCGGCTCGCGAGATGTAGTACTAAGATATTCGCCCCTACACACAGCCCAGGAGCTTAGCCATGGGAACACCTACCGAAACCGCGAAGCAAGCGTATTCAGCTTTCGCCGCTCGAAACATACCCGCGCTTCTCGAAATGCTTGCCGAGGACGTGGATTGGCAATTCATGGGCAGCCCAGAAACCGGAACGCCGTACGGCGGAGCCTTCAAGGGCCGTCAGCAGGTTGGAGGCTTCTTCGCGAAGCTGGCGGAGACGATCGAGATATTTGAATTTGAGCCGCGCGAGTTCTTCGAGGGACCAAACCACGTGACGACAATCGGCCGCGTCAAGGCCAGGATGCTACCGAACGGCAAGGTGCACGACACCGACTGGTTGCAGCTCTTCGTAATGGACAGCAACGCCAAGATCAGCCGCTGGTTTGGTACTGAGGACAGTGCAGCCAAATTGGACAAATAGGAGAGGTCAAAGGGCCGCTCCTGCCCGAATGTAGCCGCAGGGGCGGCAAGGAGATGACTTGCATCGTCATGCTCGAACTGGGCAAGGGGCGGCCTCGTCGAGACGACGCGGGCCGAGGCCCGCCATCTGCCAAAGTCAGTTCGTCGCGAAGCAGTACATCAGCCCAGCGCTGCCGCTCGTTTTGAGTTGGTCGACGCTGCAGCCGCGCGTACCGTGCGAAGAATTCCACGAAGCATTGGCTACTGGATCGGGATTGGTGCCCTTGTGGTCGTGGTGACCCACGACGGCGGAGCCGCCGTCGCTTTTGGTCCAATTGCCGCATGTCGTGTCCTTACCGGGCTCGGGCACGGCCACGGTGCCGTCAGGCCGCGAGCCGGTGAGGATGTCGTGGCGGTTGACCGGATCGCCGAAGCCGGAGACAACCTCGCCCTTCTCGGTCAGCGATGTGTCCTTGCCGACCTTTGCGTTGGCGCTGTGCAGGTCGGCCACGCTGGTGGCGACGACCACTCCCTTGGCATTCGTCCAAGGACCAGTGCCGATCCGGTCGCGCGCATTGACAGCCGGCTGCCCGTCCGCGGCAGCGGTGCTCAAATACGCCCGCCACGTCTTGTTGCCCGCCCCCGCACTCGTGGCCAGCGACTGGCAGAAGCGGTCGGCTCCGGCCAAGCCTCCGAGGTCGCCGCCCTTGCCGGGGTTGACGCTGGTGATGAAGAAGCTCATAGGGTTGCCGCCCGATGAACGCATGGCGCCGCAACCGATGATCAGTGCGGTGGCTGCGACGGCGGCGCCAGTGGAAAGAAACAAGCGACTGGGCATCGACAGACTCCTGGCAGTATTGGAGCCTGGAGGCTACCGCACCGTCGTGTCAGCGGCAATCCATGCGCGCCCCCAGGCGGCGATCACAATGCCACATCGTTGCGGCGGCCCTCGCGCGGGTAGACCTGCGACTGGTTCGGCGGACTATCGCCGCGGCGTGCGGTGGGTGTGCGCCGTTGCCGGCGTTTCGTTCAATTCGAGGCGAGGCGCTTGAACACCGCTTGAAGCAAGCCGAGATTCGACGCATCCGCGGCCACTGCATCTCGGCGGAACGAACTGCTGTCGTACGGCGAATAACTGTTGATGGGGTTGTCGATGGCGGGGCGCACCGGTACGACATAGGTGCGAAGCTTCCCATCGAAGCTGAACCGCTCGTTATTGCGCGGAAGAGGTGTCAGCGCCGAATCCGAGGCCAAGGTGTTGGCAAGATGGCGCCTGATGCTTTCCGTGTTGACGCCGTAGGGGCCCGCACTCTCTACGACAACACTCTCCGGTCCCGTGCGAGCAGCCAATTTTTCGGCGCCGCGATGCTCAATCGCGGCTTGGCCGGCGGCCTCATTGGCGATCGCGGAAGTCACGGTGAGCAGTGAACCGAAGCAAAGGGCGAGTGCCATGCGGCCCAAAGGGAAATCCAAACTCATCAGGAACTCCTTCGCCTTGACGGCATGCGAAAACCGAAGTTATAGCCGAACTCCGCGTCCGGTCCTGGATGAATTGCACCCCGCACCGAACGACCGGATCTGGCCGACTCCGGGCCAGCAACTCTGGAGCCGTCGAACCGTGAGCATGCACGCCACTTGGACGCCAAGGCAGCCCGGGCAAAAAAGGTTCTCTAGGTCAGGCGTCGCTCCTTCGGCGGCGACCGAACAGCATGGCCGCGATGGGGATGGTGGTCAGCACGCCAACAGCCACCAGCGTCCACCCGATATTCTTGCGCTGCTCTTCGCTGAGCCTGCCGGCAAGCAGCAGGCCCACGCCCGCCCCCAAGGCGCCGCGGGTCCCGGCCAATAAGGCGAGCTCGGGTAAATGAACTTCAGTTGTGAACACGACAGAACTCCTTTCGTGCCGGGATCGGTCTTCAGTATGCGCCGCAGGCGCCCGTGTTGTCCTCAATATCCCGCTACGGATTTACCTTGGCCTTTGAGATAGCCAGTCACGAGGCGCGCGCCCTCATCGATGAGCGCTTCCATTCGATCCGCGGTCAGCACTTTGGAATGGTGCAGCACCGAGTTATGCGTCAACGCTTCGATTGTGGTCACACATACAAATGATGCGAGCTCGAGGTCATCGACGCCGAGTTCGTCGCGGGTTCCTTCGAGATAGGCCCTGAACAGACTGAAATTTTCACGACTGAAGGTCTCCAGCTTCTCGAGCTTTCCCACGCGCGGGATCTGCTCGGCGAGCACTCGATGCAGGTGCGGATCGAGCCGGTGCGCCTCTACCGCAATCGCGACGAATGTGCGCATCGCCTGTTCGAGCGGTTGGACCCAGACCTGCGTCAACCCACTGCGCACCATTTGCATGATCTGCTGCTGATGGCGCTCGATCACGGCAGCGACGAGTGCCTCCTTGCCAGGGAAATATTGATAGAGCGAGCCGATGCTGACCCCCGCAACTTCCGCGATGCGGTTGGTGCTTGCCTTGTCGAAGCCTTCCTTCACCAAAATGCGAGCAGTTGCCTCGATCAGGGTGTCGACGGTCGCGCGCGATCGCTCCTGAGTTGCGATTTTTCTAGGCTTGGTGACCGGCCTTTTCGCCATTTTTCGATGCCGTCAATGCGAGTAGCAAAAGCGAATGATCGCTCATATTCTGATCAGACGCGTAGAGGCAGCGCAACATCCTTCATGTGCTGCCCATGGCGCGCAACCACTCCAGGAGACCATTGCGTGGAAAACACATTGCACAACCTCTTCAGATACAAGGCTTGGGCGAACGACCAGCTATTGACTGCACTTGCCCGGCTCGGCGATAACTCCCCGATCACCGCATTGGCCATCAAGGCTTTGAGCCATACGTATGTGGTCGACCGTATATTCGCCGCGCACATCCGACGAGAAGCTCACGCGTACCGGTCGGCCAACCTCAGCGAAATGCCAACGCTCGAAGCTCTGGCCACCGATCTCAGAAGAAGCGATGAGGAATACGTCGACTATGTGTCGACGCTCGATCCTGCCCAGCTGGCCGAACGAATCGACTTCGCGTTCACCGACGCTGCACCGGGGCGCATGTCTCGCGAGGAGATGCTCATGCACGTGGTCACGCACGGCACGGGCCATCGTGGACAGATCAGCGCAGTGATGCTGCTCAATTCAGTTTCGCCGGCCAAGGATGGCTTCACGACGTATCTGCACGAGGCGGAGGCATCGACAAGAGGCCGGCTTGCCGCTTGAACGCGGCCCTCAACCCAGCGCGTCGTTCACCTGCTCGCGGAACTCGGTCAGGCTGACGGCCGTACCCAGCTCGCGCGGCAACGCGTCGCGCACCGAGAACACGCCGAGGATCTTCGTTCCCGCCATCAACGGCAGATGGCGAAATCCCCGTTCGAGCATGAGCACCACGGCGTCGGACACCAGCGTTTCGGGCGGTATGCAGATCGGGTTGGGCGTCATGACTTCGCGCACTGCGGTGCGGTCGGGGTCGAGCCCCCGGGCCAGCACGCGGGTCATCAGGTCGCGCTCGGTCAAGATGCCCAAAAGGATGTCGGGCAGCTCCATCACGAGCACGCTGCCGCAGCTCGCGCGCGTCATCACGCACGCGGCGTCTCGCGCGGTGGCCTGCGGGCCGAGGCTGACAACGTGGGTGCGCGAGATCGATTGAAAAACGGTGCGCTCGGACATGGTGCGCCCTCCATGAGAAGGATGTGAATGGTGCCGCCGCTCTCGGCTCAGCGCAAGGAGGCGTTGAGCCGCTCCAGGGCCAGGGCGCCGGGGCACAGTTCGGCCGGCCCCAGCGCGTTGAGCGGTCGGTCGCAGGTGTTGAGCGCGGTGTGCAGGTCGGTCGCCAGCGGATCGACGTAGAGCAGCCCTGTCACCACCTCCCCCATCTCGTGGTGCCGCTGCATGTAGGCCATGGCGGCATGCCTGTCGCCAGGGTCGTAGTAGTCCGGATGCAGGCTTCGCAGGCGCAGCAGCGTGCCGTCGTGCTGGCGCACGTCCATCACTTCGCCCGGCTCGATGTCGACGGCGATTTCTTCTCGCCCGCTGATGAAGTCGATGCGGCTGACCGCCTCATTGTGCTCGCGCACGTAGTCGTAGCTCTTGGTGCTGCCAGGGTGGTTGTTGAAGGCGACGCAGGGGCTGATCACGTCGATGAAGGCCGCCCCGCCGTGGCTGATCGCGCCTTTGATCAGTGGCACCAATTGCGCTTTGTTACCCGAAAATCCCCGCCCCACGTAGCTGGCGCCCAGCTGCAGCGCCATGGCCACCAGGTCCACCGGGCTGTCGGTGTTGACCACGCCCTTCTTGCTCTTGGAGCCCTGGTCGGCGGTGGCCGAAAACTGTCCCTTGGTCAGGCCGTAGACGCCGTTGTTCTCCACGATGTAGGCCATGCGCACGCCGCGCCGCATGGCGTGGGCGAACTGGCCCAGCCCGATGGAGGCCGAATCTCCGTCGCCCGAAACGCCCAGGTACAGCAGGTCGCGGTTCGCCAGGTTGGCGCCGGTCAGCACACTCGGCATGCGGCCGTGCACGGTGTTGAAGCCGTGCGACGCACCCAGAAAATAATCCGGCGTCTTCGAGCTGCAGCCGATGCCCGAGAGCTTGGCCACGCGGTGCGGTTCGATGTCCAGTTCCCAGCAAGCCTCGATGATGGCGGCGGAGATCGAGTCGTGCCCGCAGCCGGCGCACAGCGTGGAGATCTTGCCCTCGTAGTCGCGCCGCGTGTAGCCGACCTTGTTGGTGGCCAGCGTCGGGTGGTGCAGCCGGGGCTTGGCGAGGTAGGTCATGCAGGCTCCTTCGGATCGGTGGCGCCGGACGCTTGCGCCTGCAGGTGCGTACCGATCGACCGGACGATGAAGCGCGCCGTGATGGGCGTGCCGTCGAAGTGCAGCACGCGGACCAGCCGCGCGGGATCGATGTCCAGTTCGTTGACGAGCAGGCTGCGCATCTGCGCGTCGCGGTTCTGCTCGACCACGAACACCTGCCTGTGCTCCGCCATGAACCGCGCCACGCTGTCCGGAAAGGGGAAGGCGCGCAGCCGCAGCGCATCGAGGTGGATGCCGCGTGCTTCCAGCGCTTGCAGCGCCTCGTGCATGGCCGGGCTGGTCGAGCCGAAATAGATCACGCCCAGCTCGGTCTTTTGGGCGGCAAGGCGCAGCACCGGCTGCGGCACCAGCGTGGCCGCGGTCGCGAACTTCTTCAGCAGCCGCTCCATGTTGTAGATGTAGTCCGGCCCGCGCTCCGAATAGCGCGCGTAGGCGTCGCGCGTCGTGCCGCGGGTGAAGTAGCTGCCCTTGGTCGGGTGCGTGCCAGGCAGCGTGCGCCACGGAATGCCGTCTCCGTCCACGTCCTTGTAGCGGCCGAAGTCGCGGCCCGCCTCGAGCTCTTCGGCGCTCATGACCTTGCCGCGGTCGTAGGCCTTGCTGTCGTCCCATGCGAAAGGCTCGCACAGGCGCTGGTTCATGCCGATGTCCAGGTCCGTCATCACGAACACCGGCGTCTGCAGCCGATCGGCCAGGTCCAGTGCCGCCGCTGCATGCTCGAAGCACTCGTGCGGATCTTCGGGAAACAGCAGCACATGCTTGGTGTCACCGTGCGAGGCGTAGGCGCAAGACAGGATGTCGGCCTGCTGCGTGCGCGTCGGCATGCCGGTGGATGGCCCGCCGCGCTGCACGTTGATGAGCGTGACGGGAATCTCGGCGAAGTAGGCCAGGCCGATGAACTCGGCCATGAGCGAGATGCCCGGGCCGGAGGTCGCGGTGAAGGCCCGCGCCCCGTTCCAGCCGGCGCCGACCACCACGCCGATGGAGGCGAGCTCGTCTTCCGCCTGCACGATGGCGAAGCGGTGCTGGCCCGTGGCCGGGTCGACCCGAAACTTGGCGCAGTATTTCTGGAAGGCCTCGGCCACCGATGATGACGGTGTGATCGGATACCAGGCCGCCACCGTGGCGCCGCCATACACGCAGCCCAGCGCCGCGGCGCTGTTGCCGTCCACGAAGATCCGGTCGCCCACCCGGTCGGCGCGCCGCACACGCAGCCCCAGCGGTTCGCGCAGGTTCTCCCGCGCGAAGTCGCAGCCCAGGTGCAGCGCCTGCACGTTGGAGGCCAGCAATTTTTCCTTGCCCTTGTACTGCTCGCCGAACAGGTCTTCGATGACGTGAGGCTCGATGCCGAGCAGGATGGCCAGGGCGCCCACGTAGACGATGTTCTTGAACAGCTGGCGCTGGCGCGGGTCCTGGTAAACAGCATTGCAGATCTCAGTGAGCGGCATGCCGATGACGCGAATGTCGCTGCGGAATTTCGACGGCGGCAATGGCCGCGTGCTGTCGTAGAAGAGATAGCCGCCAGGCTCCAGCTCGGCCACGTCGGCGTCCCAGGTCTGGGGGTTCATGGCCACCATCATGTCGGTGCCGCCGCGCCGCCCCAGGTGGCCCTCTTCGGTCACGCGCACCTCGTACCAGGTCGGCAGGCCCTGGATGTTGCTGGGAAAGATGTTGCGCGGACTCACCGGCACGCCCATTCGCAGGATGGCCTTGGCGAACAGCTCGTTGGCCGAAGCCGAGCCCGAGCCGTTGACGTTGGCAAACTTGATGACGAAGTCGTTGACCGCTTCGATCTGGGGGATGGGGACCAAGCTCGCCACGTCCTTCGACTCGTCCTTTGCCCTTTCGGGCGGCCGTACGGCACTCATTGGCTCACTCCCTGCCCTGCTGGCGTCATCTTCAGCAGAAATTTCTTCATGTCCCAGGCCCCGGTGGGACAGCGCTCGGCGCACAAACCGCAGTGCAGGCAGACGTCCTCGTCCTTCACCATCACGCGGCCCGTCTTGAGCCCGCCGGACACGTACAGGTCTTGCGCCAGGTTGAGCGCCGGCGCCTTGAGCCGTGTTCTCAGCTCCGCCTCGTCGCCGTTGGCGGTGAAGCTGATGCAGTCCATCGGGCAGATGTCCACGCAGGCATCGCATTCGATGCAGGCGATTTCGTTGAACACGGTCTGCACGTCGCAGTTCAGGCAGCGCTCGGCCTCCTTGAAGGCGGTGGCGGCGTCGAAGCCCAGTTCCACTTCCACCCGAATGCTCGCCAGCGCCGCCTCGGCCTTGGCCCAGGGCACCTTGTAGCGCAGGTCGTTGGAGGTGTCGTTGTCATAGCTCCACTCGTGGATGCCCATCTTCTGCGACACCAGGTTGGTCATGGGCGGCGGGCGAACGTAGACCGGCTCGGCGCGCAGCAGCTTGTCGATCGACACCGCAGCTTCGTGGCCGTGAGCGACGGCCGTGATGATGTTCTTCGGACCGAAGGCCGCGTCGCCGCCGAAGAACACGTTGGACACGCTCGATTGGAAGGTGTCCTTGTCGAGTGCCGGCAGGCCCCACTTGTCGAAGTCGATGCCGCAATCGCGCTCGATCCATGGAAAGGCGTTCTCCTGGCCCACCGCCACCAGGACCTCGTCGCATTCGAAGTACGCCTCCGGCTCACCGGTGGGCACCAGCGTGCGGCGGCCCAGATCGTCGTACGCAGCCTGCACGATCTCGAAGCGCATCCCCACCAGCTTTCCCTCGTCGTGGACGAAGGCTTTGGGCACGTGGAAGTTGATGATCGGAATGCCTTCGTGCTGGGCGTCTTCCTTCTCCCAGGGTGACGCCTTCATCTCCTCGAAGCCGCTGCGCACGATGACCTTCACGTCGGTGCCACCGAGTCGGCGGGCCGATCGGCAGCAGTCCATCGCGGTGTTGCCGCCGCCCAGCACGATCACGCGCTGGCCGATGCTCGTCACGTGTCCGAACGAAACGGAGTTGAGCCAGTCGATGCCGATGTGGATGCTGGCCGCCGCTTCCTGGCGGCCGGGAAGGTCGAGGTCGCGGCCGCGCGGCGCGCCGCAGCCGACGAAGATCGCGTCCCATCCCTCGGCCATCAGCGCCTTCATCGAGCCGATGCGCTCGCCGCCGCGGAATTCCACGCCCAGGTCCAGGATATAGCCGGTCTCCTCGTCGATCACCGATTCCGGTAAGCGAAAACGGGGGATCTGCGTGCGGATAAAGCCGCCGGCCTTGGCGTCGCTATCGAACACCGTCACTGCGTAGCCCAGCGGCGCCAGGTCGCGCGCGACGGTGAGCGAAGCCGGCCCCGCGCCGACGCAGGCGACGCGCTTGCCGTTCTTGGGCGCCTGCTTGGGCATGCGCGCGCGCACGTCGTCCTTCATGTCCGCCGCCACGCGCTTGAGCCGGCAGATTGCCACCGGCTCGGGATCCTTCGCATTGCTTTCCTCGACCCGCCCGCGCCGGCAGGCCGGCTCGCAAGGCCGATCGCAGGTGCGCCCCAGGATGCCGGGAAAGACGTTTGAAACCCAGTTGATCATGTAGGCGTCGCTGTAGCGGCGCTGCGCGATCATGCGGATGTATTCGGGAACGGGGGTGTGCGCCGGACAGGCGTACTGGCAATCGACGACCTTGTGGAAATAGGCCGGATTCGCAATGTCGGTTCGCTGCAAGGCGTGCCTCCTGACAGTCGCCCTGGACCCCCGAGAGGGGCCGACGAGCGGCGCAGCAAGAGTATGCGCCGTGCCGGCAGCCGCGGCGTCTTGGTGAAATCCCGCAGCAGCCCAGCTACTCGCAACCGACGCAGCGCAGTGGTTCCGCCTGCTCCCGCGCTGACCGGATGTAGCCGACGACCGCGCACTCCACGTCGGCCACCAGTTCTTCCGTATCCGGGCACACCTCCTGCACCAGCAGCGCCTGGCCCACGATGGCATCGACCATCGAAAACGCATTGAACGCGGTACGCAGCGGATCGAGCCCCGCCGGCCAGTCGGAAGACGCGACGAAGGCTTCGTGGAACAGGCCGACGAATTCGCGGTAGATCTCGCGGTAGCTGGCGGGCGAAGAAATTCGGCGCTCGAGAGAAAGCAGCGCCCGCCATTCGTCGGCCTCGCCGAGCAGGCCTCGCACGTGCGCCTGCACCATGGCTCGCAGGGCCACCTCGACCGTGCGCGGTCCCGATGGCTTGGCTGCCACCGCGAGAATCGCGGCCTGCTTGCGCATCCAGCGGCGAATCGTGACCGCGGCAATCGACTCCTTGCCGGGAAAGTACAGATACAGCGTGCCAAGGCCCACACCCGCAACGCCCGCGATCTCGCGCATCGAGATCTTCTCGTAGCCTCGCTCGACCAGCAGCATGACGAAGGCATCCTGGATCGCGCAACTGGTCATCCATGCGCGCGACTGCACGGGCTTGCGGCGAGGTCTGACGATCGTATTCATGCGGCCGCTATGGGGAGCTCCATTAGGAAATGGGCTCATCTTCGGGGTTCACCGCGGCGGGTGCAAGGTGGCCCGATGGCGCCGCGAAAAGCTGAACACCCCTCGCGTCAACGTGCCCGATGGCGACGGCCGCGCACCGGCGGGCAACCTCCTATAAAAGCTGAACATGTCCGGCACGCACCCAACATAAGCTGAGAGCTGTTCCATGGCTCACCACGTTGCGAAGCGAACCCGATGATCAATCCGAGCACTGCTGCACCGATGCCCGCGACGTTGGCCGACATGGTCCACCGTCTCGACCAAGCGCGGGTGACCCAAACGCGTGAAGAAGGCGAGGAGTCCGGAACCGTGCCTGTCAGCCACTACACCGACCCTTCGCATTGGCAGCAGGAGCAGGCGGCGCTCTTCGGCACATGGCCCATCGTTGCGGCCCACAGCTCGGAAATCCCGATCGGATCGGCCCTGCCCTTCGACGCGCTCGGCGTCCCCATCGTCCTGACCCGGGCGGCGGACGGCCGCGTACGCGCTTTCCTCAATGTCTGCCGGCACCGCGGCATGGCGCTGGTTGCCGGCTCCGGACCCGAGCCGGCCAAGGCCAAGCCCTGCAAGGCGCTGGTCTGCCCCTACCATGCCTGGACCTACGAGCTCGATGGCCGACTGCGCCATCGCCTGCATGCCGAGACCTTCGACGGCTTCGACCCCGCTACGCTGAACCTCATCGAGCTGCCCTGCGATGAAGCCAGCGGGCTGGTCCTCGTCAAGCGCAGTCCGGGCGCGGCGATTTCAGCAGAGGCATTTTTGCAGGAATTGGGCGCGCACCTGGACTGGATGGGCCTGTCCGGGATGACCGTGTTCCGCAAGGTCGACAAGGTTTACGACGCAAATTGGAAGCTGACGGTCGACGCCTTCCTGGAGGGCTATCACATCCGCGTGCTGCACCGCGACACGATCTATCCCTTCTTTGCCGATGCCTACACCGTCAACCTCCATGCAGGGCCGCACCAGGACTCGCTGGTGGTGCGGCGCGCCGCCTTCGAGGCCTTCGAGCCGCCGCAGGACCGCGATGCACTGTGCAAGCTCGCCACGCCGACGCAGCTCGTCTTCCCGAACACCTTTCTCATCTGGCATCCCGACTACGTGAGCCTGATCGGCATGTTCTCGCCGGCAGTGGACCAGGTCCGCTGGGTCCACACGATGCTGATTCCACCGGATCGCACCGGCGACGATTGGACCCCTCACTGGGAAAAGACCTTCCAGCTCATCGAGCAGACCGTCTTCCAGAAAGAGGACATCGCCACCGCGGTGGCGATCCAGCGCGGTATTTCCAGCGGCGCCAACACGCATTTCCATCTCGGCCGGCTCGAGCACGAGGTGCTGCGTTTTCATCGGAACGTTGACGATGCGCTCGGTGGAAGACTGGGCCCCGGCAGCCGAACCACCTGACTTTTAGTCGTGCCAATCGGCTTGGCCGCGCATAGCAATTGCTCTACAATTCTTGCATGAAGACCGCCCAATTGCCCCCAGTGCGCGTTGAGCCTTACGTGCGCGATGAAATCGAGAGTGTGCTGCGTCAAGGCGAAACTTTGTCGCAGTTCGTCGAAAACGCGGCCATACAGGCGGCGCAGCGACGCAAGTCCCAGCAGGAGTTCCTTGCGCGGGGACGCGATTCATTGAAGCGTGCAAAGAAGAACGGCGAGTTCTACTCTGCCAAAGACGCGTTCGACGCGATGCAAGCGCGACTCGACGCGCGTATTGCAGAGCTCGCGCAAGAAAAACGCAGCAGAAGCGCTCGTTCGTGACTTATGCGGTCACCCTGACGCGTGAGGCCCTCGAAGATCTCTTGCGTCTTGAAGACTTTCTCATCGATTCGGCTCTGCAGCACGGAGACTTCGATCTGCCGAATCGCGCAATGGCTGCCATCCGCAACGAATTCCGAATCCTGGAAACCAATCCGTTCACTTGTCGCATTGCCGAGGCGGACCGGCTCGAGCGCGAATTGGTCATTCCTTTCGGGGCTTCGGGATATGTGGCCTTGTTTCGAATCATCAGCGAACAAGAGGTCGTGGTCGCTGCGATCCGCCACCAGCGTGAAGACGACTATCACTAGGACCACGCGCGGCGAACATCGAGGCTTCGCCAAGAGCTCTGAGGAAATCGAGTGATGTGAACAGGCGCCTGCCTCGAGCTTGCTAGTCCTCCTCCCGCACCCGATACTCCCCCATCAGCGTCTGCTGAACGGTCGGCGGCACGGCTTCGTAGTGTGACAACGCCATCGTGTAGCGCCCCTGTCCGCTGGTCATCGCATTGAGCCGCGACTGGTAGTTGGACAGTTCGGCTTCGGGCACCTGCCCGCCGACAGTCACGGTTCCGCCCCCGAGGGCCGACGTACCGGTGACCAGGCCGCGCCGCGACGACAAGTCGTTCGTCACGTCGCCCACCGAATGTTCGGGCACGGCAATCTCGATCTGGACGATCGGCTCGAGCACGACCGGCCGCGCCTCGCGGATCGCGGCCATGAAGGCCTTGCGGCCGGCGGTCGCGAAGGCGATGTCCTTGCTGTCCACACTGTGGTGCTTGCCGTCGTGCACTACCACGCGCACGTCGACGACAGGGTAGCCGGCGATCGCGCCGCTCTGCAGCACCTCGCGCACGCCCTTCTCGACGGCCGGAATGAACTGGCCAGGGATCGCCCCGCCCCTGACTTCGTCGGCAAATTCAAAGCCGGCACCGCGCGCCAGCGGCTCGACGCGCAGAAAGACTTCGGCAAACTGGCCGGCACCGCCGGTTTGTTTCTTGTGGCGGTGATGCCCCGCGGCCGGCGCGCTCACGGTCTCGCGGTAGGCAATGCGCGGCGGCCGGGTCAGGACCTCGAAGCGGTACACCTCGCGCAAGCGCTCGAGCACGATGCGCAAGTGGAGTTCGCCCAGGCCGTAGAGCACCGTCTCGTTGGTCGCAGCCGCATGCTCGATGCGCAGGCACGGATCCTCGGCCGCGAGCTTTCCGAGAATCTCCCACGCGCGCTGCTCGTCGCCATGGCGCTTGGGCTCCACCGCGAGGCCGTGCACCGGCACCGGGAATGCCAGAGGTGCAAGATGGATGTGGTTGTCTTCCGCCGCGTCGTGCAGCACCGCGTCGAAATGGATTTCATCGATCTTGGCCACTGCCACGATGTCGCCCGGGATCGCACGCGAGACCTCCACATGGTCTTTGCCCTGGAGCATGAACAGGTGGCCCACCTTGAAGGGCTTGCGGCCGTCGCCCACGTATAGAAGGCTGTCGCACGTGACAGTGCCCTGGTGCACGCGGAAGATGCCTAGCTTGCCGACGTAAGGGTCGACGGTGACCTTGAACACGTGCGCCAGCACGTGCAGCGACGGGTCGGGCTTGGCTTGCATCGGCTTCGCATCCGCGCCCTCGCCTAGCAAGAATTCCGGCGGATTGCCCTCGATCGGGTCGGGGAGGAGCTTGACGATCACGTCCAGCAATTCGGCCACGCCGGCGCCGCTGCGCGACGAGACGAAGCACACTGGAATCAGGTGGCCTTCACGCAGCGCCTGCTCGAGCGGCGCGTGCAGCTCGGACGGATCCACGTCGCCCTCCTCGAGGTAGCGGTCGACAAAGGCCGGATCGACCTCAACCACCTGCTCCACCAACGCCCGGTGCGCCGCTTCGACGGGGCCGAAATCGGACTGTCCGAAGCGGTTGAAGAAGCAGTCCACCACCTGCCTGCCGACCCCATCGGGCAGGTTCAGTGGCAGGCATTCCCGGCCGAAGGTCGCCTGGATGTCGGCCAGCAGGCCCTTCAGCGAAACGCCTTGCGAGTCGATCTTGTTGACGATGATCATGCGGGCGAGGTGGCGCGACGCCGCGTACTCCATCATGCGCACCGCCATCGGCTCGATGCCGGTGGCGGCATTGATGACCACCGCCGCTGTTTCGACCGCCTCGAGCGCCGGCAGGCTCTGCCCGAGGAAGTCGGGGCCGCCAGGCGTGTCGATGAAGTGGATGCGCGTGCCGGCATGTTTGAGGTGCATCACCGACGCGTTGAGCGAGTGCTGCATTCGGCGCTCGAGCGGGTCGTAGTCGCTGACGGTGCTGCCGCGCTCGACGCTGCCCATCGCCCCGATGGCGCCCGCCTTGTGCAGCAAGGCCTCGGCAAGGGAACTTTTGCCCGCGGCTGCGGGGCCGACGAGCGCCAGCGTTCGCACCGCTTCCATTTCGGCCGTGAGGCCGTTCGATCGGCTTGGCATGGCATGGACTCCTTGGCGTCCGCAAGGCCGGCCCGGCGGCCCGCAAGGGCTCGGGATGCGCGTGGACGTGAACCAGCGTACGGGATTGGCCGTGCCGATGCAAGGTGCGTTCACCAACCTGGCGCTCGGACCGGCGAAGGATATCCCTGTGGATCGACGCGCAAGGTGTCGTGCTAGGATGTGTACATCCGAATACATCCTTGGATCTAATGATGTCAACCACGATGACGATTCGACTCGACGACGAGGTCAAGGAGCGGCTCGACCACCTCGCTGATGCGACACACCGCAGCAAGTCGTTCCTGGCAGCCGAAGCGATCCGCGTCTATGTCGAAGCCAATGAGTGGCAGATCGGCGAAGTGCGTGCTGCCCTGAAGGAAGCGGACTCGGAAGACTTCGCAAGCGACAAGGAGGTTGCAGCGGTCGCAAGAAAATGGAAGGTGAATGCGAATTAAGTGGCTGCGTGCGGCGCTGCGCAACCTGGACGAGGAAGCCACCTACATCGCTACTGACGACGCGGCTGCGGCCAGGCTTGTCGTCGATCGAATTTTCAAGTCGGTGGCCCAGCTTGCTCTTCAGCCTGGCCTCGGCCGGCCTGGACGCGTGCCTGGAACGCGCGAGTTGATCGTGCCAAAGACCCGCTACGTCATCCCCTATCGCGTACGAGGCGATGTCGTCGAGATCCTGCGCGTGTTCCACACATCTCGCCGCCTGCCTCAGCGCTGGTAGCCGACGCAACGATCGGACGATCTCCCGCCCCTAAGCCTTGAACTCGTCCGCCGCGATGCCGAGCTTGCGCAGCTTGTCGTGCAGCGTCTGCCGTGCGATCGCCAGCGCGCTGGCGGTGGCCGGTTGGTCGCCCTGGTGCTTGCGCAGCGTCTCGACGATCACCGCCCGCTCGAACGACTCGACTTGCTGCGGCAATCCCCGCGGCAAGGCGGGCGTGTCGTCGCCGTTGCCGCGCACCTGCGTCAGGCGCTCGCCCAAGAGGCCGAGCACGAAGCGGTCGGCCACGTTGCGCAACTCGCGCACGTTGCCCGGCCAGGCATAGGCCATCAGGTCGGCAACCTGCGCCCCATTGGGTATGGGGGCGGCGCGTTCGTAGCGTGCGGCTGCCAGCAGCGTGAAATGCTCGAACAGAAGAGGAATGTCCTCGCGCCGTTCGCGCAGCGGCGGCAGCTCGATGAACGCGACGCCGAGCCGGTAGTACAGGTCGGCCCTGAACTTCTGCCGGTCGCTCATGTCCTTCAGGTCGTCCTTGCTCGCAGCCACCACGCGGCAGTCGAAGGGAATGGCCTTGTTGGAGCCAATGCGCTCGATGCTGCGCTCCTGCAGCGCACGCAGCAGCTTGATCTGCACCGCCATCGGCATGCTCTCGATCTCGTCGAGAAAAAGCGTGCCGCCGTTCGCATACTCGAACTTGCCCACTCGCACGCGGTTGGCACTGGTGAAGGCGCCGGCCTCGTGGCCGAACAGCTCGCTCTCGGCCAGCGCCTCGGGCAGGCCGCCGCAGTTGAGCGGCACGAAGTGCTGACGGCGGCGTTCGCTGTGCTCGTGCAGGCAACGGGCGACGAGTTCCTTGCCGGTGCCGGTCTCACCGTAGATCAGTACGTCGGCCGAAGTCCCGGCCAAGGTCATCACCGTGCGGCGCACCTGCTGCATCTGCGCCGAGCGGCCAATCAGCACGGCCTGGATGCCGTGCCAGTTCTCCAGCGCATCGCGCAGCGCGCGCACCTGCAGCGTGAGCTGCCGGCGCTCGATGGCGTGGCG